>Ga0190360_1000009_pt1 | contig 93410 bp, 95 predicted proteins | sample 48721834_MG_FD_161271 | JGI IMG/M metagenome (GOLD analysis project Ga0190360, IMG submission 161271) | Hydrothermal vent microbial mat bacterial communities from Southern Trench, Guaymas Basin, Mexico - 4872-18-3-4_MG | ecosystem: Environmental > Aquatic > Marine > Hydrothermal vents >...
TTCTTTCTTTCTAGAGCTGGAAATTAAATCTTTTTCTTTTATGTCATAAAAATCTGCCACACATTTTAGGATTTTTTTCGCGCTTACAACATTATTTGGTCTCGATGTAAGATTTTTTAATAAAGATTTTGTGGTTTTTAGGTCTGGGGGGAGATTGTTAAGTTTTTGATAGGCTACCAAAATATTCAAAGCTCCTTCTAATTCTCTAATATTTCTTTTAATGTTTGAAGCTATATAATTTAAAATTTCTTCTGGAAAGTCAACCTTTCTTTCTTGGCATTTAGCCTTAAGAATAGCTATTCTTGTTTCAAGATCTGGTAGAGAAATATCAGCTATCATTCCTCCTTCAAAACGAGACCTTAAACGTTCAGTTAAAGCGGGAATAGCTTTTGGTGGTCTGTCAGAAGAGAGAATGATTTGTTTGTTTTTTTCATATAAACTATTAAAGGTGTAAAAGAATTCTTCTTGGGTTTTTTCTTTTCCTGTGAGGAATTGAACATCATCTATAATTAATACATCAATTTTTTGATACATTGCTTTTAGTTTTTCAATACTGTGATTTTTAATTGCGGATATAACCTTTGAAATAAATTTTTCGGTTGGGATATATTTTACTTTTTTGTTTTGAAAGTTTTTAGTAATTTCATTTCCTATTGCTTGAAGCAAGTGTGTTTTCCCTAATCCTACCCCTCCATAAATAAAAAGAGGATTATAGACCTGTCCTGGATTTTGAGAGGTAGCCCAGGCTGCAGCATGAGCTAATTCATTAAATGGACCAACAACAAAGTTATCAAAGGTATATCTTGGGTTAAGGTTTGTGTCTTTTTCTACTTTAAAAGTTTGGAACTCTAATTGTTCATCATTTTCTACAGGATACACATTGAGTTTTTTAATAAGTTTTAATCCTGCACTCCCAACTTCATATTTTATTCCTTTTGTATTTTTATCCAAACTTCTTAGAATTTTAAAAATAATTTTATTATATTTTTGCTCAAGCCATTCTTTAGCAAAAGAATTAGGAACAGAAATATATACTGTGCCGTCTTTTTGAGAAATAATTCTAGTATTTTTAAACCAAGTGGCAAAGTTTGCGGGAGAAATTTGGAGCTGTATTTGTGCTAAAACTGCTTGCCAAAGCTCTTCTTGTGTCATAATGCAAGAGATCTTGTTTTTTAAAAAAATTTAAAATTTTTAATTTATTCCTTTCTAATTATACTATAAGTCAAGAGAATGTAAAATTAAATAAAAAAGATAATTTTGTTGATAAAGTGGGCAAAAACTGTGAATTGATTTTCAAAAAGACAAAAGATTGACTTTCTTCTTTTTTATCCTTAAAATAAACAATATGTCAATTACTTATCGTCCTAAAAAAAGGAAAAGAAAAAAAACACATGGATTTTTGAAGAGGGCTAGAAGTAAAACAGGGAGAAAGGTGTTAAAAAGAAGAAGAAAGAAGGGGAGGAAAAGACTAACTGTATGATAAGGGTTGGTGAGAGAACTATTTAATGAGAGAAAATATAAAGAAATGTTGGGAAAACATTATAGATTAACAAAGAAAAAAGATTTCGAGAAAATTTTTAAGGAAGGAAAGGGTTTAAGAAAAGAGTTTTTGGCTGTAAAAGTGAGAGAAAACCAGTTAAAAGAAAGCAGGTTTGGGTTTGTAGTTTCACAAAAAATTTCTAAGAAAGCTGTAGTGAGAAATAAAATAAAAAGACGACTTAGAGAAATAGTGCGGTTAAAAATAAATCATATTAAAAAAGGATTCGATGTGGTATTGATAGCTTTGCCGGGGATAGAAACAAGAAAATTTAAAGAGATAGATAATTTGGTAGAGGAAATATTTAAAAAATCAAAGATATTAAGTATATGAACTTGTTCACAGAAGCATTTTATACATTATTATACAAGCCACTATTTAATATTCTAATTTTATTGTACCAGTTTTTACCTTGGAATGATTTTGGGATTGCTGTAATTATGTTAACTGTGCTGTTGAGAATATTTTTACTTCCTTTTACAGCTCAATCCATTAGATCGCAAAAAGCCATTTCTGAAATTCAGCCTAAAATACAAGAGATACAAGAAAAGTTCAAAGAAGATCAGGAAAAACAGGCACAGGAAATGATGAATCTTTATAAAGAGAAAAACATTAACCCCTTTACCATATTTCTCCCTATGTTGGTTCAACTTCCTCTTTTTATTGCATTGTTTCAGGTATTTTCAAGGGGTTTGCGAAGCGAAGAAATGGTAAGTTTGTATAGTTTTGTGCCCCATCCCGGACAGATTAACTATACTTTTTTAGGATTAATAAGCCTTTCCCAAGCCAGTTTATTGATTGCTCTTATTGCTGCTGTAGTTCAGTTTATTCAATTAAAGACTCAAACAAAACCAGAAAAAGCTAAAAGAAATAACACTAAATCTTTTTCAGTATTTGGTCAGAAACAGATGCCGTACTTTTTTTTGGCTTTTACTTTTCTTTTTCTTTCGAAATTACCTGCTGCGCTTGGTCTCTATTGGATAACAACATCTTTGTTTTCAATAGGCCAACAATATGTTATTGAAAACTATGATAAGAAGAGATGATTTAGAAGAGATAAAAAAACTTATTAAAGAATTTTTTGAAAAAGCAACCTTTGATGTAGAGATTGAGTTCTTGCCGTTGGAAGACCTAACTATCCCGGTTAATTTAAAAACTGATAATCCTCAGATTTTGATTGGTGAAAGAGGTCAGACTTTAGTAAATATTCAGCACTTATTAAAGGCGATTATAAGAAGAAAAATTCCAGAAGAATTTTATATTGATTTAGATATCAATGGATATAAAAAGAAAAAAATAGAGTATTTAAAAGAATTAGCCCGTTCGGTGGCAGATGAGGTTTCTTTAATAAAGAAAAAGAAAACACTCCCCCCAATGCCGGCTTATGAGAGAAGAATTATTCATTTAGAATTAGCAGAAAGAGGAGACATTACAACAGAGAGTATTGGTAAAGAACCTGAAAGAAGAGTAGTGATAAGACCTTATCCATAGACAAATCAAGTTTTCTAAACCATAAAAAAGACCCTTAAAAGGGGTTTTTTTGGTATTTTAGATTTATTAGATTAAACTCCAGAGTCTTTAGCTTTTTTAATCCTTAGAATTTCTTCTGGATTTGTGGTGATTATTTGATCTTCTGTATAAGAAGCTACTACTTTCATGGCTACATGTTTTGGCCCAGCAAAGAAGATTCCTTCTCCCACTTCTGCTTCTAAAAGCAGATATTTTTCTTCTTCAGTTAAATTAAATGCTTTTTTAACTGTTTCGATGGTGGCTGGCGATTGTTTCATTAAAATCTGCAAGGAAGAATTGGTGATAATAGGCTGTCCGTAAGCAGATTTCATAAAATCATTAACATCTTGAGAAATAGTAGTTACGCCAAGCCAATATTTTCTGCATCTTTTACAGATACCGTATAAAAACGAAGCGCTGTCTTCATTTTGCATAATCCACCATGCCTCATCAACCACCAAGATTCTTTTTTTAAGCTCTGACCTTACTTTATTCCATATATATCTCATAATGATAAACATTGCTATTGGTCTTAATTCATCCTCCATATCTCTTATTCCAAAAACTACAAATGGTTTTTCCATGGAGATATTTGTAGGTTGGTTGAAGAATTGGGCAAATGTGCCTTTGGTAAATTTTCTTACTCTTCTTACTAATGATTCAGCTCCTTCCATGCCTTCTAATACAGATTCAAAATCTTCCATTAATGGAATTCTTTCCTGCCATAAAGAAGGATCAGTGTCGGGAGTGATATCGCGGGCGGCATAGGTTTCTGTGAGGGCCCTGTCGATAATTGCATCTTCTTCTGGTGTTAGACCTCCGAGCATAATTCTTAGCAGACCAACCAAATTAATAATATTTGACCTTAATACGTCTTCTGGTTTTTCCTCTTCTCTTGGGATAGGTAAATCAAAGGGATTAATATGGTTCGGTGAGGCTAATGAGATATTAAAAAAAGATCCTCCTACAGCATCTGCTAAATGCTTATATTCATTTTCCGGATCTAAAACCATTACCTCAACACCAGTCATTAAATATCTTAAGATTTCTAACTTAACACCATAACTTTTTCCTGAACCTGTTTTTCCAAACACAACCTCGTTTGCATTCTCTAAACTAAAGCGGTCAAAAAGAATTAAGGAATTGTTATGCAAATTAATACCATATAATATTCCTTCGTTTGAACTTAAATCAAACGATACAAAGGGGAAAATGGAGGAAAGCGGGCTTGTGTTCATTGAGGTATGAACCATTAGCTGGTCAAGTCCATAAGGAGCAGTAGAATTAAATCCCTCTCTTTGCTGGTAAAGAGAAGGTTTAATATAGATTAAACGAGATTCTAAGATTGATCTTAAGGAAGTTTCTACTTCTCTTAACTGTTCTTGATTTTCTCCATAAATAGTAATGTAGATTCCAAGCTTAAACATTCTTTCTTGAGCTGTTTGAAGCTGGTCCCTTAATGTTTCTAGGTCTCTGTAAGCTACTTCCAAAGCAGGATCCCTGATTAACCCTTTTTCTTGTCTTTCAACAATTTCGGCTGTTACTTCTGTAACTTTTCGCCGCAGTTTTTTTAATATTTCTCCAGTATCTACAGGGTGAATATGGATACCAATATTCATTGGCGTATCTAAATTAATAACAGGGGAAAACCAGCCTGTACTGATGTATCTTGGGAAAGAAAAGATAAAAAAAGACCTAGCTAATCTTTTACCAAGCTTTAGATGGTCTGGCGTTAGAGAAGTCAAAGCAGAAGGCGCGATAATGTCTCTTATTTCTATTTTAGGAGCTTCGAAAATCTGTTCTGGAGCTTCTTTTTTCTTTTTGAAAAATGGAATTTTTATCATAATGCTTTAATAAATAGATTTAAACACTTAATTCAGGCGGTATCTCAGGATAATATCCTACTTCTGCTTGCTCAGGATGATATAAACTCCAAAACAGTTCTACTAGTTCAGAGGTATTAAGAGGCATACATTGAAGACCACATCGTCTTAATCCTAATGCGACAAACTCCATTCTTTGCCAGAGCTGAGTTTTTGCCCTTTGAAACTTTTCTTCCGTCAGTGAAAGACCGCTTTTTGGCATTCTTTCTTCTCCTGTAACTTTTGGGAGTTCTCCCAAAGTAAAAGGCACTACCACGAAGAATGTTTTTGACATAATTCCTCCTCCTCCAATTAATTCTTCAATAAAATTTTTATATTCTTCAATCTGCAATTTTAAAAGCTCATTTTCCTCTTTCTTTTTTAATTCTTCTAATTTATCTAAATATCCTGTAATATTTAACTTTCTTGACTGCATTACTATTTCTAAAGAAAAATCAAGAGAATTTAGGAAGTTCTGAAATTGATATATAATTGCTTTCTGTTCTTCTTCAGATTTTAAAGCAAAATTTAAAGAGGAGACCATAATGATTCCCCTTAAAGCTTTATTTTTCAAAATTACCACTCCTTCCTTTATTTCTTTCAATTCCAAAAATTGTTGGCTGGTTCCTGGCATAATTAGAGATTATAGATATTAGTTTATCAAGAATAGATTAGAATTCAATCTCTCTTGTAGCAGCGCCTGGTTTTTTTGTCTCTATTTCAGTTTTCTTGTCTTTTAAGCGACTTTTTCCTTCTATTTTCAAAGGCAGCTCGTCTTCTGGTATTTCTTTTTTTGTTTTATTTTCTACCAGAACCACTTTTTTGCTTTCCTGTTTTTTCCAAAGATACATTTTAGGAGAAAGACTGAACTTTAAAAAATTTGCGATATATGAGGGTAAGGGCATTCCATTAACATTTAAGAAAGCAAAAGCTGAAGCAATTCCTCCTAAAACAATACAAGCTAGAAAAAATATCCATTTAGGAGCTAAGAAATACAAAAAGAAACAAATTGTTCCAGCCGCTGCTAAGTAGGTGAACTGTTTAAAAGTAAGAGGACCCACTATCTTTGCTTCATGCTCAATAAATTGTGGTATAGTAAATCTCATAAATATTAAGCATTTGTTTTTAATCCTCTATAGGTTCTCGATATATGTCTTTTTTAGGAGGGATGGGCGGTTTTTCTTCAGGAGGAGGAGTAACAGGCATTTTGGCAATCGGGGCTATTTCTATTTTATAAAGCTCTTCTAAACTATTTTTTACAGGAAAGAGGATAAAGCGATAAATCTCTTTAACAACCTTTTTTACTTTATCTTTTTTTAATTTTAATTCATCTTCTAAGACCCCCTGAAGATCAGTTGGAGGAAGCAGACCAAGCAACACCCTACCTACAATAGAAGCGAGTTTAGGAACCTTTTCTATTTCATTACGGTCGCAGATATCAAAGATATTAGTAGCCGTTTCTTCAGACAAAAGCTGAGTTTTGAGATCGTTTGGTAGCTTTTGAAAAAGTTTCCAGTATTGTTCCTTTGAAAGTTTATCTGTCATAGGCTGTGTGTAAAATTTATTCTTACCATAATTTTTTTAAGGCCTCGAGTTCGTTTTTATCTCTATCTTCTTCTGCCTCTCGTATAATTTTTATTAGGTTTTTTTGTTCTTGCGGATCAGTTGTTTCCTTTAATTGTTTTTTAAGCTTCTCTGTTTGTTTTTTAAACTCCTTTTCTTGTTCTTTGATCAAGGCTTTAATATGAGCTTCTGGAGGAATCACCTTGCCTTTTTCAGAGACAATTTTTCTTATCATCTCCTTTGTTTCGTCTAATATATCTTTTCTGTAGTAGTCTCTAAACATTAACGCCTCTTTTTGCTCATAGAACTTTTTTAGTTCTCCTAGTTTAGCATCCCATTCTTTTTTGGTTTCACGCTGTTGTTCTGCAATTGTTTTTTTCATTTGTCTTCGAGTTATTCCAATATTTTTTGATGGCAAGTTAAACCCTAAATCTTGAGCGGTATTTCCATATAACCACATAGCAAGGCGAGGATTTCTTTTTGCCAGTTCTTGAAAGTCCATTTTGTTAATTCCTTCTTGGATTTTGTTTACCGTTTCCTTGCCAAAGTTCTTCCCGACCTCAGCCATCTGTTGTCCGGAAAAAGTATTCACAACTGCTTCTCTTAGGTTTTCATCTTCAAAGGCTTTTTCAGACATTTGTTTTATTTGTGAAAGGGGGATTTTTTGAACAAAAGACGACAATATTTCTTTTCTTAACTTTTGAGCCTCTGTGTCTTTCCCCTCTTTTTCTAAAAGATCGGCTCTTTCCCATTTTTCCTTTTCTATAATTGGAACAGCCCTACTTGGGTCATAAACAAAGACATCTTTTCTGTTTCTTTCCTTAGCTCTTTTTACAAGTTTTTCATAATCTTCTTTTTGGAGATAACCTTTTAATTCAGCTTCGTTTAGTTTTCCTTCTTCCATCAAAACCTCTGCCACAGCTAGGGCTTTATCTACATTTCTTTTCTTCATGTTTTCTCTTAAAGCAGAAAACTTGACTTCTTTGGGTCTAGCTTTGATTATTTTTTTCATTTTTTCGATGTCTTCTGCCCTAAATTCTTCTGCTCTTTCTTGCATCTTAATCCCTATTTTTCCTATAGCTCTTCTAAAAGCTGCTCGTTTTTTCTTTCCTTTTGCTTCTAAAATTTCTGCTTTTTCTAGACTCTTTGCCCATCTTTTTCCAACCTTGGTTTTAGCAATTCTTCTATATGCAAATTCTTGGGTATCCTTTCCAAACTTCTTTAGGCTTCCGATTGCTGGTGCTGCCATACGAGACCCTCTAGAAACCAATCCTTTCGCTTGGCTTAATAGTGTTGCAGCAAAGGCAGGAGCATAGCTTCTGGAGTAATGCTGGACAAGAGCTAAAAATATAAACAAGAATATGTAACTGAAGAACCAAGAGGGAACAAAGGGAACATAGGTAAGGGGTGGGAGCTGGACGGGATTAGCAAGAATTTCACTTACAAATTTTAATCCCAAACCCATTAAAAACAATATGATTACCCCTACAAATAGCCATTGGATAAGGTCTTTTAGCCATTCATCAAAGTTAAAAAATGGAATGATTTTAGTTGACTTTTCTCCTCTTGGAAAAATATAGCCCAAAAAAGCAAGAGGCGAGAATATTGCTAGAATCCATACCATTGCAATTCTTGCCAGGAAAATAAATATAAGAAAAGAGAAGATACCCGCTATGCCAAAACCGATAATCAACAACATAATGCTTTGGGCAAAATTTCCAAATGTGACCACATCGATTAAAAACCAGGTTGTTAGACCGGCAAGAGCTATAGCATTTACATATGGAATGAATGCTGTAGCGATATATACTCCGACCACAATAATATAATAAAAAGAATAATTTATTAAACTTGAAATTAAGGGCTGGATAGAATCTACAATAAAGTTTTCTCCAAAAGCGCTTATCATTGTGTTGCTGAAAAAGTGGGCTATGTCTACCAACATTCCTACAAAAACCAAACTGAAATTGATTAATATTGCGATAATGATAAATCTTGAGAGGGCTTTTTTAGCTTGGAAAGATTCAATTTTTAAAATATAAGCCAGGGCAATAACCAATATAGCTAAGACCATAAAGATATTGGTAATTCCGAGAATAAACTTCCAACCAGAAAGCACAAGTCCTGCCTTTAAAGTAATAGGTATTTTTATTACTGCTTGTAAAAAATAAGCTGCTATATTTAAATAAATGCACACAACAACTATCATTAAGAAGATGTTGACTATCATTTTTATTATTTGATCACAAAAATCCAGAGCATCTAAAAAGACTGAATTTAAATCAAAAACAAAAGCATAAGCGGGTTTTACATTAAAAAAAACAAAACCCAAAAATATTAGCAAGAACAATGTAAGATTTTTAACTTTTTTATTAGATATATATATCAAGATTTCTCTCATTGAACCTTAAAGTTATTTTTTATTTTTTCACCATAATACATTTGAGATTTGCAAAATCATCCCCTAAAGTAGATTCAATATTGGGTTGTGGCAAGGGAAAAGGAACCTCTTCTTCAAGGAGTGGGACAGAACAATTTTCATCTGAATAAAAATATATTTTACACAACCCTCCATCTGCTATAGTTTCTCCTGTTCCACAGTTTACCTCTTTATAATTATCAGCAGATCCCGGTTTAAAATGTTGAGGATCAGAAAGAGAATAAGGTTGGTTTACTAAAATTGTTACCATGCCTTCCGTGCCTATATAAGAGCATGGATTTCCACAGAAGTTCTCTATCCTTTCTTCCGTTTCTTCTCCTCCACAACCTTTTTCCTTAAACAGCCTTGCTTTTTCGCATTCCCTTGTTAAGTTAGGACTTTCAGGTTGCAAAGCCTCGAAAGCCGAAGAGACATCTTGAAGCCCTTCTGGTACTTTTAAAGTAGTAAAATCAGGATTAATGGTTTTGAGTATTAAAAAGGAACTTAAGAGCAGGGTTAAGCCTGAAAGAGCTGTAAATATACGGTCTTTGGCGCTAGCCATTTTATTAGGGTTTCCAGCTGAAGTTAAATATTCGATACCACCAAGAACTAATGCAAAAAAGGTGGCTAATACTCCAATTGCAATTCCCCATTCATAAAAATACTGCACCATCCCTGCAACATCTGTGTTGTCAGTTACATTTGTGCCAAGAGGAGAGGTGGGCCATCCTACCTCTAGAGCAAAGACACTAGAGACAGCTATTGAAGTGCCTGTTAAAACTAGAAGAATGAATAATATTTTTCTATTAAAATATAAACTCATATTTTATTATTACATTTTTTAAATAGAATTCCAAAACAGTCTAATTATTTGTTTTAATAGAATTTATAACAAATTCAGCTTGATCTTTATAATCTTCCCAATTTTCTTCAAAAGTGATAAAAGCCACAGAATATATAGTTTTTTGCCCCTCTTGATTTAGAAATATTATTTTTTCTTTTGAATGGAAAGAATAGCCTCTATTTGTATATTTCCCCTCAAAAACAGCCTCATTTTTTTGTGTTCTGAAATTAACAATTTCTGTTTTTAAGCCTTGTTCTTCATTGTATTTTTTTGTTTCTTCAATAATTTGATCTAGTGTTTTGGTAGAATTTAATACCCCCTCAACTATTATTTGAGCATATCCTGAAATTTCTACACTAAGAGCAGAGAATATAATTTTTGTATGATAGCGCTCTTCTTTTTGAGAAGAAATTTTGTCTAATTCTTGTTTTTTTATTTCAATCCAGTCAGAGGGATAGTTTATTGTTAATTTACCGTCTTGTGTGGTGAATTCTTTATATGAGACTTCTTCTAACCCCTTGTTTTTTAAAAGTCCTTTTTCTTGAAGCAGATTTTTTAATCTTTTTTGAGCACTAAATACATCATAAAGGCTTTGTCCATAGAAGAATTCTTGGAGTTCAGAAGGTTTTATTTTTTGTGTATTTGACAGGTTTTTTTCAAACAAGGTTTTAATTTGAGAGTTTTCTAAACCTAGTTTTTTCATTTGTTGAGTTGTGAAATAATTAACCCCCCATACCATTAACAAAAAAAAGAAGAATACCAAAAATATAATTAAAAGAAATCTAGACCTTTTACTTGTTTTTTTTGTTCTCTTCATTTTCTTTATTATAATATTTTTTTGTTAGATTTTGCCAGTCTTTAATAGAGAGAGTCTCGGCTCGTTGGGTTGGATTAATTTCACTTTCCAATAGCCATTTTTTTATTTTTTCTTTTTCCAACCCCAGTTCTTTGCTTAGGTTATTGATTAATTGTTTTCTTGGATGAGAAAAACCTGCTTTTACTATTTTAAAAAATTTTTTGACAACTTCTTTTTTGAGTTGTGTCTTATGGGGGACTATTTTTAAAATAGCAGAGTCCACCTTTGGTTGAGGCCAAAAAGAATTCTTAGACACATAAGAAATAATTTTGGGGACAGCATAAAACTGAACAGAAACAGCTAATAGGTTCATTTTTGGAGGAGAAGAACATATTCTTTTTGCCACTTCTTTTTGCACCATTAAAATTATTCTATTGGGTTGATTTTTCATCTCTAAGAACTTCCTGATTACAGGAGAGGTAATATAATAAGGAATATTTGCTACAACCTTATAATTAGAGGTACCCAACAACCTATTTAATGAGCTATTTTTTATTTTTAAAATATCTTCATTGATAATCTTTACATTCTTGATGCTAGTGGATTTAAGCAATTCCTTTAAGATATTAAACATTTTTTTATCTTTTTCTACAGCTACAATCTTTTTGGTTTTTTTCGCCATTTCAAAAGTAAGAGTTCCGATTCCGGGACCTATTTCTAATACAGTATCATTTTTTGAAAGATCTGCTGACCCTATTATTATTTTCAACACTTTTTTATCTATTAAAAAATTTTGTCCTAATCTTTTTTGGGGACGCACACCATATGTTTTCAACAGCTTTTTCACAGCATTTTTATTTTCTTTGGCCATTATTACTTCTTTCATCTGTATCTATAAAGGTTTTGTTAAGAAAAAGTCTTTATATAAAATTTTAACATTTCTATTGGAAATCTAATACATTTACTTGACAATTCTAGGTAATATAAGAAAATGATATTAGGAAAATATTTATGGGAAAAATGAAGAGCTTTTCACATGAAGCAAAAAAGATTCTTAGGTCGCTATTAATAGCGCTTATTTTGATTGTCTTTGTTTTTATTTCAGCGTCTCAAAAAAGGAATAAAGGCACTTCACTTTTAGATTTAGAGCCTCAAGAGCCAATTTCTACTCAAAATATGTTTGTTGACCCTTCATATAAGAGTCAGCCAGAATTACCTGACTTTATTTTGCTGGAAAAAAACAGTGTATTTTCAAATTACCCTCCTATTACAGTTACTCCAAAAGTACTAGGGGCTCTTGTTGAGGGATACGGGTTTGAAGATATAAAAAAGGCGATCTTTGAATATGAAGTAGAACCAGGCGATAATTTATGGTCAATTGCCGCTAAATTTGATGTTTCTTTAAATACTGTGCTTTGGGCAAACGATTTAACCCAAAGCTCTTTGATTAAACCAGGTCAAAAACTAATAATTCCTTCTGTTTCTGGGGTGATTCATCATGTGAAGGAGGGAGATACTGTAAGCGCAATTGCTAAGAAATATAAGGCTAAAGTAGAGGATATAATTGCTTTTAATAATCTTTCCAGCGAAGCAGATATTTACATTGGAGATATTTTAGTAGTTCCTAACGGGGTAATAACCTCTCCCGTCATAAAGTCTACTCCTACTTGGACTCCGTTAGCCAAGAGCTATTTTATTTGTCCCATATCTCCTCCTTGTACTATTACTCAGGGATTGCATTGGTACAATGCTGTTGATTTTAGTCATGGAAAATGCGGAGAACCAATCTATGCTGCAGCCGGAGGCAAGGTTTTGAAGGTAAAACTTACAAAATCTACCTCTCCTTGGGCGTTTTTTGGGGCTGGAAATCATATCACAATCTTGCACCCTAATGGTGTTGTAACAATGTATGGTCATATATTAAAGAGCTTTGTAGTTCCTGGTCAAGAGGTTTCTCAAGGCCAAATGATAGCTTTAATGGGGGGACAGCCAGGTACACCTGGAGCAGGTCGTTCAACAGGTTGTCATTTGCATTTTGGCGTAAGAGGAGCACGGAACCCTTTTGCATATTAAGCCAACTTTTCAATTCTGTTAGATTTGAAAATCGGAGTATAACTCCGACTTTTATTATTTAAAAATAAAAATCCCGCAACAAGAGAGATTTTTTGGGTTTTGTATATATTATTGTCATACGCCATAATTTGCCATGGCTGAATTAGCGCGTATCATATAGGGGAAGGTGATAAAAGAGCAGTCACAGTTATTAAATTTTAAAAATTATTATTTTTTAAAAAAGAGTAATTTTTAGATTTCTTTGAGTCTATACATTAAAGCTTCAGAGACATGTTGATAAAGTATTTTTTCTGAACCTTCTAAATCAGCAATAGTGCGTGCTACCTTTAATACTCTATGATAACCTCTTGCAGAGAGTTTTCCTGAATCAACGAATTTTTTTAAGAGATTTTGGCTTGGTGATTCAACTTGGCAATATTTTTTTATTTCAGGAATTTTTATTTCTGAATTTGTTTTTTCTTCCTTAAATCTTTGTTTTTGAATTCGACGTGCCCTTACTACCCTTTTTCTTACCTCAAAAGTTAGACTTTTTTCTTCGGGTGATACCAATTTATCATATTTTAGTTGTGGTACACTTATAAAAAGATCAAACCTGTCCATTAGGGGGCCAGAGAGCTTTCTTTTATATTTTTGTATCTGAGAATTTGTGCACACACATTCTCTTTCCGGGTCTTGATAATACCCGCAAGGACAGGGATTTGATGCAGCCACTAAAGTAAAACGGGCAGGTAGGGTTAGCGAATATTTAGACCTTAAAATTGTGATTTTTCCTTCTTCGAGAGGTTGACGTAGTGATTCTAACACATCTCGATGGAATTCCGGAAATTCATCTAAAAATAAAACCCCTCTATGAGCCAGTGTTATTTCTCCAGGTTTGGGAGGGTTTCCGCCTCCAATCAAAGCTGTTTCAGAAGAGGTATGGTGGGGAGCACGGAATTGTCTTTGACAAATTAATGGATTTTCTTTTGATAATAATCCAGCTATACTATAAATTTTAGTCACCTCTAAGCACTCTTTTAAAGAAAGAGGAGGTAAGATAGAAGAAATAGCTTTTGCCAACAAACTTTTCCCAGTACCCGGAGGTCCTATCATAAGTAGATTATGCGCTCCTGCAGCTGCAATTTCTAAGGCCCTTTTACTAAGTTCTTGACCTTTGATATAGCTTAAATCAATTGAGTATTTTTGGTTTTTGATAAATTTTTTAAGATTTATTTTTAGAGGATATATTTCTTTTCTTTTTTGTAAATAATCAATCACTTCTTCTAGGCTTTCAGCCCCTACCACTTTTATTTTCATTTTATCTTTGAAAAAGGTTGAAACTAAATTAGCCTCAAGAGCATTTTCTTTTGGAAGAATTATTTCAGAAAAACTATTTTCTTTTGCCGCAATTGCTAGAGAAACGACACCTTTTACAGGTCTTAATCTTCCATCTAAAGCTAGTTCTCCTATAAATATTTTATTTTCCGGGTTGAAAGATAATTTTTTATCAGCTAAAAGATAACCCAAGGCAATAGGAAGATCATATAAAGACCCTTCTTTTTTAAAATCTGCAGGAGCTAAAGAAACCAAAACCCTTACAGGTTGGTGATGGGGGGACTTAAACCCAGAATTTTCAAGAGCAGCCCCAACCCGTTCTTTCGCTTCTTGGACTGCTTTGTCTGGGAGGCCCACAATTTCAAAATGCCTCAATCCGTATGAGGCATCTGTTTCTATTTCAATAATTTGAGCATTCAGACCTACAATAGCGGCAGAGAATATTTTAGAGGGCATATAAAAGTATTATTTTTTGCACTTTAAACAAAATCTTGCTTCAGGATGTACTTTCAAACGCTCAATAGGGATTTGTTTTCCGCATTTTTCACAGATTCCATATTTTCCTTTTTTTATTTTCTTTAATGCCGCATTGATATTTTTAAGACGTATTTCTAATATATGTTCTAAAGATAAAAGATTTCCATACTCTTCTACTTCATCTGCGGCTATTTCCATATCAGAGCTGCTTCCGCCTCCGTTCCAATTAGGAAAGAGGGTGTCCCAGTCTCCCTCTAAGTTCTTGTCTTTTTTAGCAAATCCCTCCAAATTTTTTTCAGTTTGAGCTTTTTCTTTTTCTAATTTCTCCTTCATTTTTTTAAGCTGTTCTTTGTTCATATAGACTTGGCTTGATTATATTATAATGCTTCTTTTAATTGAACGACTTTATTTATTGCTTCATTTAGCCTTGTTTCAGATATTTCTTTATTTTCAACAGCTTTAAAGAAAACATCCAAAGCTTGTTCTACTGGAGTAGGATAGCCTGAGAGAATCAAAATATCAACACCGGCTTCAATTGGTTTTGTGACAATTTCTTTTAAAGAGAAATTTTTAGATAAAGAATTTTGAGATAAGTCATCAGATGCGATTATTATTTCTTCTCCTAAATTTTCTTTTAAATAATCGATTAATTTTTTTGAAAAAGTAGAGGGCAGGGAGGGATCGATATCTGTATATACTGCATTTGCAATCATTACTAACTCAGGCTTGGCTTCCATCGCTTTCTTAAACTGAGATATTTCAGGAAATGGAATGTAAGCCAGTTTAGTTTCAGGGTTAAACGGTACATTTACATATCCGGGAAAATGTTTAATCACAGTTAAAAGTCCAGCTTGTTTTTGTCCGAGTATTAAAGATTTAGCCAGTTCTCCGGATTGTTCGGGAGATTTTTTAAATGAGCGGTTAAAATAAAAATCCCCAGCTTGCATATTATCTAAGAGGGGGGCTAAATTCATATTTATTCCCAACTCTTTTAATTCATTCCCTCTTTTCATTCCTATGTTATATGCTTCGTCTGTATTATTGATTTCTGATTGAGCTGTTTTTTCTTCCAAGAATTCTATTCTGCAGACCTGACCTCCTTCTTGATCTACAGCTATGAAAAGGGGCAATCCCGTTTCTTTTAAAGATAAATCTTGAAGAGAATTTATTAAATCCTTTAATTGTTCTTTGCTTTCAATATTTTTTGACAGCAATAATATTCCTCCAGGTTTATATTTTTTGATAAATTCTTCTAATTCAGGTGTAAGACTTTTGCCTTCAAACCCTACAATAAATAATTGACCTAATTTATTGCTTAGTTCTGGAGATGGAGAAATTTTAGGTTCTAATTCATCAATTATCTTTTGAATACTTTCAAAAGAGGTGGTAAAAACAAAATACTCATCAAACAGGCCATAGCAAATACCTAAATCTTCTTTAGAAATAGTTAAATACCGAAAAGATTTCCCTTTATAGCTTGATTCTTTAAAAGACGAAGCAATGGTTTGAATTGGTACACCAGAAAGAGATATCCCTTCTTTTGTGAGTTTAAGCTCCCATTCTTTTAATAATTTATCTAACCCTTCTTTTTGTTTTATTTTTATAATAAAGACCTCTCTTAATCCTTGTTCTTGGGGGAAGATTAGAATATTAAAGTTTTCTTTGTCTAATTCTTGAATAAGCCCTGAGGGTATTTCGATTTTAAATCCTTGAGCAATTTCTTCTAAATTTAGTATTCGGTTTTGAGTTTTATTTATAATAATAACCTGATGTAGTTGTTTTTGCGATAAATCTTTTTGTGAAAGTAGGTTAAAAACAGAAGAAACCTCTTCCTTCCCTGATACCTCAAAGGATAAAACATTTTTTATCTTGACAAAAGCTTCAGGAAAAGGAACTTTTGGTGTTTGCTCTAAAGAGGTTTGTTCCTCGGATGGAGTTATTTGGGAAGGAGTTGGAATTTTTTTCTTAATAACTGGAACAGAAGTTGAAATCCAATAAATAAAAGCAGCTAATAAAAAAGGAATTAATATTATTGCTATTCTTACCAAGAATTTCTGTATACTACTTGGTTTTTTAGGAGGTTTGGGTATTACAGGTTTTTCTTGTTGCACCAGTGCAATTTTTTCTTTAAATTCTTTTTTAAAATCTTCTCTTTTTTTGGGTATTTCTTTTTTGACCGCTTCCTCTTTTTTGACAGTTTCTTCTTTTTTAAATTTCTTTTTTTCTTTTTCTAAAGCAAGAATTCTTTCTCTTTCTTTTTCAGCCTCCATTTCTCTTAATCTCTTAATATCTTTTTCCATTGTTTTTATTTCCTCTCTTTTCAAGAATTTTAATTTTTCCTCCCTTTCTTCAGGAATCGCATCTTTTAGTTCTCTTTTGAAAGACTCAAATCTTTTTATCTTCTCATCTTCTTTTGGTGTGTAACTTTTTTCTTCTTCTATCATAATGTTTTATTTTGTTAAGTGACAAGTCTATTCTTCCTTGTTCATCAATAGAGATTACTTTTACAGGAATAATATCTCCAATCTTTACCACATCTTCTACTTTTTTTACTCGATGGGGGGCTAATTTAGATATATGAAGCAGCCCTTCTTGTCCTGGTAAGATTTCTACAAAGGCTCCAAAGTCTAATATTCTCTTTACTTTACCTTGAAATACTTCTCCAATCTTTATTTCTCTTGTAAGATTTTTTATCCAAGCAATAGCTTTTTTAGCTGCTTCCTCTTTTTCAGCAGTGACAAAAACCTTACCTGTTTCTTCTATATCAATTGATACCCCGCACTCTTCAATTATTTCATTTATCACCTTGCCTCCAGGACCTATTACTTTTCTAATTTTTTCTGGGCTAATCTGGATGACTAAAATTCTGGGAGCATATGGAGACAACTTAGGTCTTGGCCTGGATAATACTTGATTCATTTTTTCTAAAATTTCAAATCTAGCCTCTTTCCCTCTCTGTAAAGATTTTTCAAAAATTTCTTCAGTGATACCATTGATTTTTACATCCATTTGTATCACTGTTATCCCCTTTTTGGTGCCGGCTATCTTGAAATCCATTTGACCATAATGATCTTCCGGTCCCTGGATATCTGTGAGCAGTTTATAATTTCCTTTTTTGTCTGTAACTAAACCCATAGCAATTCCAGCCACAGCAGATTTTATTGGTACCCCTGCGTCCATTAAAGCTAAAGAAGAACTGCATACAGAAGCCATACTCGTTGAGCCGTTTGAAGAGAGAATTTCAGATACTATACGGGTTGTATATGGAAATTCCTCAAAAGAAGGAATTACTGGCAGGATAGCTCTTTCAGCTAGCATACCATGACCTATTTCTCTTCTTCCGGGTCCTCTTATAGGGCTGACTTCTCCTACAGAATATGGAGGAAAGTTATAATGATGCATAAAACGTTTTTTTCCTACAATTTCCATTCCCTCCAACAACTGTACATCCCCTGGAGCTCCCAAGGTTAGAATGGAGAGAGATTTCGTCTTGCCTCTACAGAAGAGACCCGAACCATGTGTTCTAGGGATTATGCCTACCTCACAAGAAATTTTTCTGATTTCATTTAATTTTCTTCCATCTGGCCTTTTTTCTTTTTCAAGAATATTTCTATGTATTAAATGCTTGATTTCCTCTTTTAAGAATTTTTCAATATAAGTAACTTGTTCAGGGTAGTGCTCTTGAGCAAAAGTCATTAATTCTTCTTTTAACTGATTTAACTTGTTTTTGCTTTCTTTTTCCCGATAAACAGCTTCTTCCAACCTATTCTTTAAAAAAGACCGAATTTCTTGCTCTAGTTCTGGTTCTTTCGAGGGAATTTTTAAGGGAATTTTTTCTTTGCCAATCTTCCTGCAGATTTCTTCTTCAAACTTTATTATTTTTCTAAGATACGGTTTTGAGAATCTATAGGCTTCGAGCACGGTTTTTTCATCTATTTCTTCAAAATTTCCTTCTATCATATTCACCAAAAGATCCTCTTTATCTTTTACAACTCCAAAGACAACATCAATTGTGCCGTCTTCTATTTCTTTGTATGTAGGATTAAGTATAAACTTATCTTTTATTTGTCCTACTCTTATGGCAGCCACAGGTCCATTCCAGGGAATATCAGAAATAGAAAGAGCAATAGAAGAAGCCAACAAACCTAAAACATCTGGTTCATTTTGACCATCCCACGAAAGCACTGTTACTACTACTTGCACTTCTCTGTTTAAACCTTCAGGGAATAAAGGACGAATACTTCTATCTATTAATCTTGCATTGCAAATAGCTTCATCAGAAGGTCTGGTTTCTCTTTTTCTATATCTCGGTCCCCTTATTTTGCCTGCGGCATAAAATCTTTCTTCGTAGTTAACTGTAAGAGGAAAAAAACTTACCTGTTCTTTCTCATAACTGGACATTACTGCTGTGGCAAGCACCATTGTTTCTCCATATTGGACAAGAACAGAACCATTGCTTTGTTCGGCTAGTCCCCTGATTCTTACAATCAGTTCCCTTTCTGCAACCTCTAATTTAAAGACTTTTTCCATGTTATTTTTTAAGAAGATATTTTTTAGGATTTTTTTCTATATCAATGAATTCATCTGCCGCTTCTTTTAGTTTTGAAGAAGCAGATTTGCCAAAAGCAATAACCTCTACTCTTTTTCCTTGATTTTTTAGATATTCAACTAATTGAAGGAAGTCCCCATCTCCTGAAGCTAATATAATAGTGTCAACACTTGAAGAGATTCTAATAGCATCTACAGTGATTCCTACATCCCAATCAGCTTTTTTCAAGCCCCCATAAAATTCTTGGAGCTCTCTTATTCTTGTTTCTATCCCTAATTTTGTGAGAGCTTCAAAAAAAGCTTTTTCTTCTCCAGTTTTTGTTCTTACCACATAACCAAAAGCCCTGATTAAGATTCTGTTACTGACAGCTGAATTTAAAATCTCTCGGAAATTCACCCGAGCATTATATAAATTTTTGGCAGAATGATATAGGTTTTGTACATCAATCAAAACCGCTACTCTTTGTCCTGGATGTTTTAATGCCATATCTATTTTTTCAATCCAACCTTTTTAATTATAGAGTTATATCTTTTTATATCTTCTTCTTTCAGGTATCTTAATAGTTTTTTTCTTTTCGAGACCATTTTCAATAAACCTCTTTTTGAATGGAGGTCTTTTGGATGCTCTTTTAGATGTAGTAGGAGATTTTTAATCTCCTCAGTTAGCAGAGCTATCTGTACTTCTGGAGAGCCGGTATCAGTGTTGTGTATTTTATATTTTTTAATGATTTCTTCTTTTTCTTTTTGGCTTAACATATTTTTCTATTTTATTATATCATCTAATTAATTAAAAAAGAAAGCAGACAACTTTCTTGTTTCGTTATGTGCTTTTTATGTGTCCCCACGAGGACTCGGACCTCGAACCTACTCCTTAGAAGGGAGTTGCTCTATCCAGTTGAGCTATGGGGACTTGTTAAGAATAATAAAATTTATTTTAACTATTTTTTTAAAAAAATCAACTTTTTTCAGTAAAGAGGCAAAATTTAAGGGTTAAAAAGGTTTGGGTATTCTTTATATTCTGTTTCTTTTAATCTTTCTTCTTTTTTCTCCCATATTTTTAAGACTTCTTGGTATGTTTGAGATTTAAATAAAGATTGTTTTCCGGGAGTACTAGATACAGGTTCTTTTACACTCTTGTAATAGCTGTAAAAAACAATCCCTCCTAAAACTAGAGATATCAAAAACAGTCCTAAAAACGTCAAAAAAGCATTTCTTGCAAGAATCAAGGGTAGTTTTTTTAGGAAAGTATTAAGCTTTTTAAAATTAAATTTTTTCAGTTTTGGCATATAACTATTGAGCGAATACATTTATAGAAAGATTGGCTTGTACATCTCCTGGCAAAAGACCTTCAAACTCTTTAGATTTCAAATCTTTTTCTGTTAATCGTTTAATATTGATATTTATAAATTTAATAAGATATGGGCTTGTTTCTAGTTTTTCAATAAATCTATATAAATCAGGAAAAGCTCCGGTTGAAGCTATTCGAAATTCAATAAAGCCCCATTTTTCTTCTTTTTTGTGTTTGAGAGATGAAGGAGAAATTTCTATATTTATATTACATTTTTGAGAGTTTTCTTCTAAAAAAGAAATAAATTCTACTGGAGCCTTTGAATTAATAAATAACTTTCTTGCTTTTTCTAAATTTTTTTCTGTATCTTTATAATTTTTTTTGAATTCTTCAATATTTTTTATTTTATTTTCCAAAAGAGCCAACTCTTGTTTTTGCAAGATTAACTCTTGGGTATTTTCTTGTATTTCTGAATATGTGGGAAGAAGCAAGAAAAGGATTAAAAGAATACCAGAAACCAGAAACACTACCAATGACAATATTATTTTATTTTTTAGCGTCATAGTTTTAAGTTATAATGATTGGTTAAATACAAAATTAACAGTAAAGTCAATCTCAATTGGTTTCACCCAGCTTACTGGTGAGAAATAGACCTCTGAGATTGTTTTTTCTTTTTCTAAATTTTCCTTAAATTTTAAAAGTGTTTCTCTATCAGGACAATACCCTGAGAGAGAAACGCGTAATTGTTCTTCTCCTCGGCTCCTTTTAGCAATACTAAAAGAAAACTCAGTTAAATATGTTCCAGATGGGAGAGAATTATAAATTTCTTCTAATAATTGAGTAAGGTCAACATTGTTTTTATAAAAAGAATTTAAGTTAGAAAGCAATATATTTGCTTCTTCTATTTCTTCTTCAACCTTTTGGTTTAAAGAGATTATCTTTTTTCTTTCTTCAAGGATTATTTTTTGAGTTTCTGAATCTGTTATAATATAGCTTTTAACTAAGAGCAAAACCAAAAATAAGACAAAGAGAAAGGAGAGGAATAATATTCCTAAAATTAAGACTATTCTCAACAAGCCTTGCGTTTTTAGTCTTTCTTTTTGTGCTGGCGGTAATAAATTAATCATAAAAGGGATTTTCTTTTATTGCTCGGAGTGCTAAACCAAGGGCTGTGGTAAAACCTAAAGATTTTTCTGGAGGAATTCCGAACGTATCTTTTTGTTTTTCAGATAGAATATTTATCCAAGGATTACCCAACTCAACAGGAAGATTTAATTCTCTTGCAAGTAGTTCTTTTAAACCTTTGAGATTTGAACCTCCTCCACAAAGCAATATTTTAGATACTTTCCTTCCGTTTGAAGATAAATGTTCGTGAAAGGAGTGGGTTTGATAATAAAGTAAATGTTTTTTAATTTGTTGGGTTAGGTCCACCAAAGCTGGAACAAGCGCTTCAAAGATTTTATTTCTTTCCTTTGTACTCTTTGTTATTTTTTTGCTTTTTGATTTAAGTTCTTTTTCTAATCCATATTTTATTTTTAGCTTTTCGGCTTTGTTTAAATCAATCCCTAAACTTTTTGATATTATTTCAGTAAAGTTCATTGAAGAGACACTGATGGAGGAGGTGAATCTTAAAGAGGTACCAGAAAAAATTATAAAACTAGTTCTTGTAGCTCCAAAGTCAATAATAAGTACAGGTGAACTAGTAACACCATCTTTTATTAATGCTCTTGTTATGGCTAAGGACTCTACTTCCAAAGACTGTGGTTCTAATCCTGCCAATTTTAATGAGGAAAAATAAGGATCTACTGTTTCTCTTGGAATTGCACAAATTAAGATATCAAGATGGTCTATATTCTTGTCTGTTTGGGGTATAATTTGGAAGTCCAAATATACCTTTTCGATTGGAAGAGGAATATAGTTCTCAGCTTCGTAGATTATAGCAGACCTTAAATCTTCTTTTGATATTTTGGGCATTTGGATAACCTGGAAGAAGGCTCTTTCTTCCGGGAGAGAGGCTACCACATATTTTGTTCTGAGTTTTTCTTTTTTCACCTCTTTCATTGCCTGTTTGATTATTTCAGCCAATTCTTCTTTTTGTATGACTTCTCCTTCTTTGATAATACCAGGCTTTACTTCTTTTTCTCCAAAAGAAACCACTCGGATTCTTCTACCCTTTTTTCTTAATTTAATAATCTTTAAAGAAAGGTCAGATATATCTAATCCAAACGCTTCTGGTTTTAATGTTAAGAAGTTCATATTATTATAGATATTTTATTGTATATAATTATTCCAATTCTTCCCAGTTTATGGCCTTAAATTCAGTGCTGGTATAAGGAATGAAGAGCGGCGGATTGTATACCAAATTCTGATCAAAATAATTTTCTCGGTTGCGATAGCCAGAGACAATCTGGCCGCCGGAAGACCATTTGGTTCCCACCCTTCCATTGCTTACGATTGCTCCGTGTATTTCTAAACTGTCTTTAATATTCCATGGGTAATGGTTTCTTCCAAAACGCCCTTTTTGTGCCACAAAAACTCCTCTTAACTCCATTATATTTGGCGAATCTGGAGAAATTAGAACATTCTTTTCTGCTATAAGACCTAACCCATCTGACCCGTCAGTGGTAGTATAGGTAATATTTCCAGGAAGAATTATACTTGTATCTTCACTTGGTGTTATAAGGTTTGCAGAAGCTACAGTAACCTTGCCTTTTACTTCTCCTTCTACCCAAAGATTGTCTTCTACAAATATGAGAGAGCAATTAGGATCGATTGGGATAGCTTCCCCGTATTTATATTCATTTTGGATTGTAAAGTAGTCATGGTGCCACCCTTCCTCTAAACTATAAGCCAGTTCTTCTTGTAAACTTGTAATTACCCACATTTCGAAAGAGCCGTCATTTAAAAACTTTAGATGATAACCATCCCCCTCGGGGTCAATTTCAGTTACAGGTGGCCAATAGTATTGTTGAGGATTTGATTCTGTAAGAGTTTTTATTTCAGCCAAATCTACAGTAATCCCATCAAAATCAAAAGCTGGCACGGGAAAATCAAACAAATCTGTTTGAGCATTTTCAGTAGTAGTGAATACTCCCGGACAAATACATTCTGAACCCTCTATTCTACAGGGAGGGTTAGCATCTGTAGGACAGGTACTGCACCCGAAAGAAGATGTACAAACCCATTCTTCTTGAGCAGAGGTAACCAAAGACTGATTCGTCCCATCCATTCTTATTCCTCCATTGGAATGATAAAGTCCTCTTATTTCTCTGTCTGAGCCTGCCCACACATTATCATTTATAAGATAAGCATATCGAGCAACAGAGGTTTTAGCATATAAGACCTGTACCCTTCTTTTGATATCTGGATAATCATTAGTCCATCCAGTTGAGGCGATGGTGGTAATAGTTTTTATGCCACAATTTGTCGTAGAATTAACCTCTAGAGAAAAGCTTCCTATAGTTACGCCTTCAGCATTTTGATATTCTTTAGTGAGCTCGCAACTTTCTTCTACTTCATTGTTAAGACACCATCTATAATAGTCTAGTCCAGCTTCCGCTATTTCTAATGCATTATTCCAGGCTATTTCATGAGCAGTTTGTTTTAATTGCAGGAGTATAAAACCTAACAGACCTCCAAGCAATATTAAAAAAATTGTTCCGAAAATAATGATATATGTAGTGATTATTCCTTTTTGTAAATAGGTATTATTCATTTATTCTTCTTTTAGATTTCTTAAATGAACCAAAGACTTTAATTCAAAATCTTGAGGAGCTCTGTTTGGATCAACATTAATTACCAAATAGACCTGCATCACCTTAGTGTCTCTTAATCTGGCAGGCAATTCAGTAATTTCTTGACCGTTTGCATCAAAATATTTAAAGATCGGAGGCGCATTTCTTACATAATAACTTATTGTGGTTATTTTTTCTTGATCTGAAGGATATTCAACAGGCACACCAGTAGGTTCAATTACTCCTCTTTTGAACTCATGATCAGCACCCGGCAGATTTTCTGTCCAAGAAAATTTAAATTCTACCTTCATTGAATGGTTGGGGTCTATCCAGTCGCAAAAAGCGTTTACCTCTCCGCTTGCATCAGCTGTAAATTGGATAATGTTATCTAATGCTTGTTCAGTTACATCGAAAGTGGCTGTACCTTCCCAAGTTCCGTTACAATCTGAACATCCCGAGACACAAACCTCTCCTATTTTAACTCCATCAGCAAAGATTTCAGCGTATTCATTTGTTCGGCTAAAATCTCCTTCTACAGAAACCTTAACCAATGCCGAAGAAAGTGTTCCTGTAAAGAAATCAGAAAATGTGACATCACAGAATCCTCCGTCTAAAAAAGTGACACATTCTTGAGTTTGTTTTCCGGAATTTACACTTCCTAAAAAATATCTTACTCTTTCTGTGTCTCCGTCTTTGTCTACATCTGAAAAAAATATAAACTCTTTGTCTTCAGCTTTTTCAATAGGATAAGAGCCATCATCACCTTGTTTTGCTTCTCTTATTTCTTTAATCATTGTTTTAATTCCTTTTCTTGCTTCGTCAATTGCCCTTGATTGTTGTAAAGAATATCCATAACTACGGTAACCTAACACCACAAGACTGGATATTACTCCTAATAACAGGCTGAAGATTACTACAGTTACTATTGTTTCTACTATGGTAAAAGATTTGTTTTCTGACGCAAAAGACAAAAACCAATTCCTTAATTTCTTATAGATATAATAAACTTTATTTTTCATGGTTTTATTCAATCTGTTCTAATCTGATTGTTTTAGTTTCATCTCCAGAGACAGAGATTGTGTCTGTAACATTCAAATATCCTGGAGCACTTACTTCTATATTATAAGTATCGGTTTCGAGAGGAATAAAATAGGCTTGTCCTTTTTCGTTTGTATATTGTGTTACATCATATCCCAATCCCGTATTGTACAACCTTACACTAGCAGAAAATACAGGCTCTAAGGTGTCTTTATTTTGCACGTAAATTAAGGCAGAATTATTTGCTTCTAAATATAGGATTACATGCTGTATGGTATTATCTGGTAATAAATTAATTGGTTGTGGCGCAGGATCAGTAGATATTAAATCTAATCCATTGGGTTGGCTCACAGAGAAGGTATAGAAATCCCATTCCATATTAGGAATATCAACATGCCCATTGGAATCGGAAGTGCTGGTAGCTGAATATTTGTATACTGGATCTTCATTTACGTCAGTTCCGATAGTTTTTTGGCCCGTGACCAAAAAGCTTACATTTGGAATAGGGGTTGAAGAGCTATTTATCCAAGAAATCTGCCAATCATAAAGAATAGGGCTGGAATTAGGATCACTAGTGCTTAGATTGCCCTTTATTTTTAGTTTAGGATAGTCAGTAATATTTAAACTAGAAAGATCTAAAGGAGAAACATCAAAACCAGAGCTATTTCCAGTTAAATCACTGTCAGGAATCAAAAGCCATTCTGTGCCAGATGCATAATAAATTTGATATTTAAGATCTGTATTTAAGGATTCAGAATCTGTCCATGATAATTCATTCCAATTAACTAATTCAGAAGGGTTTATTTCATTTGATACAAGATATCCAGAAGAAGAATATTCGTCATCGTAGATTCTAAAGCTAAAGTCATAATCTGTTAGGGTTTCCTGATTCAACCCAACATATCTAAAGGCTTCTCCTTCTTGGTATCCTGGAGGAGAAGCTGTGCTGTATAAATATCCCCAGTGGATTGGACCTTTGGCTTCGTTTTCTACAGAATCAGGAATAGACCTCAGTCGCAAGAAATATTTAGTGCCAGCAGAAAGGGTGATGGGGCTTGAAAAATTAAAGTCAACCCATTCAAGATTTACAGGCAGATTGGAGCCTGTAACTACTGTGCTGCTTGCAAGCAAAGGACCTGTGGTGCTTGAAGTTCTTATTTCTAAATAGATGTCGCTTGGGGTTGTAGTGGCTTTTCTGAGATATAACTTTATTTGAGAGATTTGTTTGTTTCCGCTTCCCATCGTGAAAGATTGAGCGCAGTCGCCACTATTTCCAGGGAAGAAACATAAATTGTCGTCTGTTGTTCCATCCATAAAGTAAGTACCTTGATTTCTTTTGAGACTCACTTGTCCTTCAGAGACCTCTATGTTGTTAGATTCAGAGATTTTATTTGTATCCGAAAAAGAATCATAAAAGTAGTCTTCTCCCCATGGAGAAGAAGTGTCAATAGAGAACGTGCTTGTTTCATCGATAGAAAAACTTATTTCAGTAGTTTTTTTCTCAAACACCATGGGATGAGGTTTTGCAGGAGTGGCAACTTCATCTGTTCCATAGGTCCGGTCAGTGCTAAAGCCCGATTTCGATACCACTACTTTATAAGTAGAGGTAGGAAGAGAAAAATAGTGTTCTCCGTCAGTAGGAGTAGCAGTTTTTATTGTTTCGTCAGTTTCTGGATTTTTAACTTCAATCAAAGGAGCTTGAACCATAAGACCATAAGCATCAAACACAGATACAAATAAAATTCCCCCTTCCTCTGCACACTCTTGAGCTAAGGTATCTGGGATGATGTCTGTACTGAGAGAAATCTCTCCTTCTTCGCGGCCAGCCCAAGAAACAGTAACCTGAAGTTTTTTATAATCATTCGGACATTCATCTTCGGGAGAGGCTATTCCATCCGTTGAATCAATAACATAGTCTACCCTTGTATCTATTGTGTATAGTATATTGTTTCTGATAGTAGTGGTGCTTGTTTCTAAGATTCCGTCAGGATATCCCCCAATAACTCCTACTGATTCATAGGGTAAACTTCTCGCATATTCTATTTTTTCATTAGCAATACTTAGTGCTGTAATTTTGGCTTTGCTTCTTTCGATTACTTTTGCTCCTAATTGTAAAAGACCAAAGATTCCAGAGAATACAATGGTTACAAGAGCGGTACCTATTATGACATCTATAAAGCTAAAACCAAAACAACTTTGGTTCTTTGATTTTTTATTATGAGTATTGTTAAAAATTTTTAGAACCCTATTGCAGCATTGAAATGATGAGGACATATTTATTCAATAGCTCCTAACATACTATACATTGGTTGGATCATTGAAACAGCAAAGAATCCTATTACAGCTCCAATTATCAACATTAAGAAAGGTTCAATCACTGAAGTGAGATTTTTTGTCAAATTAGAAACCTCTTCTTCAAAAAAATCAGCTAACTTCGAAAGCACTTCTGAGGTTTCTCCAGTTTCTTCTCCTACAGCGATCATCTGGATTACAACAGAGGGATAAACCCCTTTATATGGTGCTAATACCTCAGATAGTTTTTCTCCCCTCCTTACTTTTTTCGCTCCTTCTTTCATTGCTTTTTTAAAATAGAAGTTTCCAAGAATTCCAGAAGTTATTTCTAGAGCCCTTGGGAGAGGGGTTCCAGCCGCAATTAAAGAACTTAGTGTTCTGAGCATATAAGCCGAATCAGAACTTCTTACTATTTGTGATATTACTGGAAGATGCAAAAGCAGTTTATCTATTATTTTTTTTACCTCTTCTCTTTTTATTGCCTGGGAAAATATAATTATTGTGAAAAAGGCCCCACCAAAAAGCACATACCACTTAGTCATAAGAAAATCAGCTAGCCCAATTACCATTTTTGTGGTTGCAGGAAGCTCTACGCCTAAATCTTTAAAAGTTTCAGCCAGGTTTGGAATTACTGTCACTAACATTAAGATACCAATTGCCAGCATGGTGCATACAATTACAGAAGGATAAATTAAAGCCCCTTTTATTTTCGAGCGCAGGGTATGTTCTTTTTCCATTTGCAAGCTTAATGTCTCCAACGCTTTATCCAGCGTTCCTGATTCTTCTCCAACTTTTATCATGCTTTGGAATAGTTCTGGGAAGATATCTGGATAGTCGCTCAGCGCCATAGAAAGACTTTTTCCTTTAGTAATTTCTTCTCTTATATTTAAGAGGGCTCGTTTAAATTTTTCATTTTTTGTTTGTTTTGACAGAGCCTCAATGGCTTTTGGCAATGCTAATCCAGCAGAGGTCATCACTTTTAGATTTCTTATAAAAAACAACTTTTCAGTAAGAGGTACTTTTCCAAAATAAAAAGAAAACTTAGGCTCTTCTTTTTTTTCTTCTGAAGACTCCGCTTTTATCAATATAAGATCTTTCTCTTTTAAAAAATGAGAAAGTTGATGTATGTCTGCAGCATCCATAAACCCGGTTTCTTTTTTCCCCGACAAAGATTGTGCTACATAAAAATATCTTGGCATATATTAAAAGATATTAAATTTAAAAATTATTCTATAATAACCCTCAAGACTTCTTCTATTGAGGTGATTCCATGAGCAGCTTTAATAAAACCATCTTCAATCATTGTTCTCATTCCTTCCTTTTGTGCCTGTTTTTGGATTTGGTCGGCAGTTGCCTGTTTTACAATCATTTCCTTTATGGTTTCAGTTACTGGCAGTACTTCAAATATACCAATACGCCCTTTATATCCATCAGGACATTTTTCGCTAGGTTTCGGTCGATAAAAAGGAATATTTTTCCACTTTGCTTTAGGCTTGACAATTTTTTCTTCTTTAAGAATTTTCAATATCTTATTTAAATTGCAGTATTTACTGATTTCTTTTAACTCAGAATCTTTGAGTGTGTATTTTTCTCTATCAGGACAGAGTCTTCTTACAAGCCTTTGAGCAATAATACAGTTAAGAGTAGAAGAAATTAAAAACGGTTCGCACCCCATATCCATTAATCGAGGGAGAGCTCCAGCTGCAGTATTTGTATGTAGGGTAGAAAGCACAAGATGTCCGGTTAGGGCAGCATTAATTGCTAAATTGGCAGTTTCATTGTCTCTGATTTCTCCTACCATAATAATATTGGGGTCTTGTCTGAGCAAAGCCCTAAGACCTGAGGCAAAGGTGAAACCAATTTTAGGGTTAACCTGTGTTTGATTGATTCGAGGCATTCTATATTCAATTGGATCTTCTACGGTAGAGATATTTACACCGGGATCATTAAGAATTTCTATCATAGAATATAGAGTGGTTGTTTTTCCTGAACCTGTAGGTCCGGTCACTAAAATCATTCCTACTGGTTTTCTTAAATTACTTTGTACACGCTCTAAGTTTTCTCCTGTCAATCCCAACTGTTCTAAGGTGAAGGCTTTTGCGCTTTCAGGAAGCAACCTCATTACAATTTTTTCTCCATCGAACACAGGCAATATAGATACCCTTACAGAATATTTATAATCTTCAGTTTCAATTTTAAATCTGCCATCTTGAGGAAGTCTATGTTCATCTAATTTGAGATTGGAAAGAACCTTTATTCTTGCCACAATTCCTGAAGCTGTTATTTTAGGCAAGGTCATAGCATCTCTTAATACTCCATCTATTCGATATCTAACTAAAACCTCTTTTTCTGTGGGTTCAATATGTATATCAGAAGCCCTTTGTAAAATAGCATGTTTTAATAGGGTGTCTACTATCTTTATAATCGGCAGTTCTTCTGCCATTTTTTGGAGTTCTTCTTTTTCCTCTACTTCCTTTTCCTCCTCTTTAAGAGATTTAATACCAGTTACCTCTTTTTTAATTATGTCTCCAAACTCCGCCTCTAAAGTTTTCTGATATTGACGCAATACACTTTTAATTGAAGCTGGATTTGTAAGTCGAGGCACAATCCTGAGGTTGGTAGTTTTTTTAATGAATTCAATGGTTCTCAGGTCTTCTGGGTCAAGCATTGCCACCTCTAATTTATTGCCTGATTTCCTAAAAGCCACAATATTATGGGAACGGGCAATTGGTTCTGGAATAATCTTCAATACTTTTGGAGGAATATTTTCTTTTTCTAAATTCACAAAAGGAATTCCTAAAATATAGGCTTCTAATTTGATTAGTTCTTCCTGTGTGATTAATCCTTCAGATACCAACACATCTCCCACTTTTTGTTTAGTTTTTTTTGCTTTTTTTAAAACCTCATCAAATTGTTCCTCAGTAACCAAGCCAGCATCTACAAGAAAAGCTCTTAGTTGTTGGGGTTCGATGCGCATGTTAAGAATAGAATATAATCATTTTAATGATTAGCAAGCGTTTCTTTAATTTTTTCTAATATTTCTTCTAAACTATATTGAGCTTTTACTAAATATGTTGTGGCTCCAAGCTCTACGGCTCTATCTACTTCATTTATAGATTCTAAGTTTGTAAGAACAATCACTGGGATATTTTTTGTTTCTTCGTCTTCTTTTAATTTCTTTAATACTTCAAAACCATGAAGTTTGGGCAGAATAAGATCTAATAAGATTAAATCAGGTTTTTTTGTTTTAGCTAATTTTAAACCAGTTTCTCCATCGAGAGCAGAAATCATTTTATAGTTCTCTTGATGGAGAAGTTCACTGAAGGTTTTTTGCAAAGCAGATTCGTCTTCTATAAATAATATTGTTTTCATAAGGAATATAGTACATAGCATGGGACATAAAACACATAAAAAGAAGATATTCGGATTATGGTTTTATGTCTCATGTTCTATGTTTATGATTTAATTGGTAGAATGAACCAAAATGTCGACCCTTCATTTTCTTTAGATTTAAAGCCAATTTTTCCTCCAAGACCCTTAAGTATCATTTTTGAGATGTATAGACCCAAGCCCGCACCTTTTGTTTGATAACGCAATACATTTTCTGATCTAAAGAACTTTCTAAAAATATATTTTTGATCTTTTTTAGGAATACCAACCCCGTTATCTTTTATTGAAAAGTATATATGTTTATTTTTTCTTTTGACTTTTATTTCAATCTTACCTCCTCTTTTTATATATCTGATAGCATTATCCAAGAGGTTTTCGATAACCAGTTTTAACTGGAGAGGGTCAGAATAAACCTGAGGCAAACTTTTTTCTGCTTCAAAGAAAATCTCAACATTCGAAGCTGCAGTAAAGGATTGATATTCTGTGATTAAATCTCTGATTAGTTTTTCTATATCGAAGTATTTCTTCTTTATAGGAAGTTTTGAAGCCTCAAGTCTTGAGATTGTGAGGAGGTTTGAAATTAATTCTTTCATTTTGTTAATATTTTCTCTTAAGATGGCGAAATATTCTATTTGTTTTTCTTCAATCTTCCCTAATTTTCCAGACATTAAAAGCTCAATTACCCATTTTAAAATTGAAAGTGGTGAACGGAGTTGGTGTGTTGCAACACTGATAAACTCAGATTTCATTCTATTTGCTTCAGCCAACCCTTCAAAGCTCCGTACAATAATAAAAGCAATACTAAATAAAAGTGCAGCAAATACCAACACAATAAAAGCTACCATCAAAGGATCATTGATATAGCGATTCCCAATTACATAAGCGCTGATAGCAGAGGCAATTATTAATATTCCCATAATCAAAAACAGGAATTGAGGGCACTGCCATAGAGGAATATTATATCGTCTGCATTGCTCAAAAAAATTTAAACTTTTTAAGATTTTTTTTAACATATTATCTTAGTATAACATAGTAATAGAATGATGAGAAATTGACTCGCTTTATGTTTAATGGTAAAATTTTACATCATAAAACATGTTTTTTCGGGGTATGGTGTAATGGCAGCACGAGTCCTTTGGGAGGATTTAGTCCCAGTTCGAATCTGGGTACCCCGACGAAGAAAGCGGGAGTAGCACAGTGGTAGTGCCTCGGCCTTCCAAGCCGATTACGCGGGTTCGATTCCCGTCTCCCGCTCAAGAAAAGAAAAAATACAGCTTTTTAAAAGCTGTATTTTTTATATTGTAAGTATTTTGATTATTTTGCGTATTCTACTACCCTTTGTTCTCTTATTACTGTTACCTTGATTTCTCCAGGGTATTTTAATTCTTCCTGAATCTTTTTTGCTATCTCTCGTGCCAACTTTTTAGCGCTCCAATCATCAACCTCATCAGGTTTTACAAAAACCCTTATTTCTCTTCCAGCTTGTAGAGCCCATGCTTTCTCAACACCAGGGAACGAAGTAGCTATTTCCTCTAAATCCGACAGTCTCTTTAGATAATTTTCCAAAGTATCTTTTCTTGCTCCGGGCCTAGTGCCGGAGATCTGGTCAGCTACCTGTACTAAGATTGCCTCAACGCTTTCATATGGATATTCTTCATGATGAGATTTCATTGCATCTATAATTTCTTTTTCTATTCCAAACTTTTCTAATATCTTAATTCCAATATCTACATGGGAACCTTCTACCTGATGGTCTACTGCTTTTCCTATATCATGAAATAATCCTGCCATTTTACAGACCTTTGAATCGGCACCAATCTCTTCTGCCAAGAAAGACGCCAAATAGGCCACTTCAATTGAATGAAGTAGTACATTTTGACCGTAACTTGTTCTAAATTTTAGTCTTCCTAACAATTGGATTAATTTTGGGTCTAATCCTACAATTCCAAGCTCATACACAGCTGTTTCTCCAGCTTTTTTGATTTGAGAAAGTATTTCTTTGTTGGCTTCTTGGACCTTGTCTTCTATTCTTGCAGGTTGAATTCTTCCATCCAAGATTAATTTCTCCAAAGCAAGCTTTGCTATCTGTCTTCTGACAGGATCAAAACCTGAAATTACCACAGTTTCTGGCGTTTCATCAATAATTATTTCCACCCCTGTTAGTCTTTCGAGGGTTCTGATGTTTCTTCCTTCTTTTCCAATTATTCTTCCTTTTATATCCTCGTTTGGTAAAGAGATAGTTGTAGTTGTAATTTCTTGAGCTTGAGATAATGCATATTTCTGAATAGCAGTAGTTAGGATTTCTTTAGCCCTTTTTTCGAACCTTTCATATCCTTCGTTTTCTATCTTTCTTATTCTTTCCAACATATCCATTTTGTACTCATCTTCTAATTGCTTTAGCAGTTCAGACTTAGCTTCTTTTTTTGTCATTCCAGAGATTCTTTCTAGGTTTTTTACGGCTTTTTCTTTAAGTTCTTCAAGAGAAGATTTTATTTCTTTAAGTTTTTCAACCTTTTCTGCAAGTTCTTTCTGTTTTATTTCGAAATCTGAGATTTTTTTATCTAAGATGCTTTCTCTTTTAGATAATAGCTGTTCGGCTTTAAACAATCTTTTCCGTCTTATTTCTTCTTCTTTTTTTACTTTTTCTAAGGTGAGATAAGCTTTTTCTTTTGCTCTTGAGAGAATTGTTTCTGCTTCTTTTGTTGCTTTTTGTATTCTTTTTTGTATTTTCGCTTCAATTGTTTTCCAGTCTCTTTTTGCAATTGACTGACGCGCATAATAACCCAAAATTGATCCTAAGGAAAGACAAAATATTCCCACAATTAATGGAGTTAACTGATCCATATTTCCAGGTAAGAAATTGGCTATTTTGCATTAATTCTCTAAACATTAGTACAGCTTCGAATATGATTTTTCTCTAAAATCTTTCTGTTTCTTTTATTTATTTTTTTTGCTGAATAATCTCATTTTTTAATCAAATTCGAAGTTGTCTAATAGTTTTATGCGAAAATAAATCCAAAATCTAAGGTTATCTATTACCCTTTTATTTTATCTAAAAAAACCCTCAAAGTCAATCCTTTCATTGAGGATTTTTGTTTAGGGCTTGAACAAAACCTCAAAATAAATTATATGAAAATTAGTACAATAAATGGTGAAATAATTGAAAAGAAAAACGATTAAAAGAATTATAGAACACTTAACTGAAGATCAAAGAAAACCCTTATTGGAGTGTAAAAAGAAATGGAATAGATATTTAAGAAAGAAGAGACCAATAATTAAAAAGAGTCTTCGCTTATTTTTAAGGGTTGTTAAAAAATTTGCTGTTTCTTCTGGGAGATATTTAGAAAATCTTAAGATTGATTTGGAAGGTTATTTATTTTCGATTTCTATCGCAAGCCATTACCCTGTATTTAGCGCTAAGTTCTTTGAGAATATAATGGGAAAGGAAATTAAGGTAATTTTCGATGCCTATATTTTTGAGTTTCGGATAGAGAGCAATAGGGAAAGTGAAAGAAAAGCAGTAATAAAGATATATAAAAATAACAAAATAAAAAAGCAAAAAGAATTGGAACAAGAATTAAAAATACAATTAAGACGCTTTTGGGAAAATATTCAATACTACAAAGAGTGTTAGAGAAAACCTGACACTTTTTATTTTTTAAAAACAAGATTCCTAACTAAATAAGTTAGGAATTTTGTAGAGAATCAAAGATAAAAAATTTATTTTGATTTCCAGTCAGCCCAGACGGTAGGAAGCAGATATACTCCTACGCAGATAAATAGCACAGCCAATAAACCCTTCATTAAGACCCCTGCTATTATTAATGCAATACAGACCATCAGGGCTGACTTCATAAACGAGTCAGCATCTTCTTTTTCCATATTATTTTTTTATATCTTTTATTTGATTTTTTGTCAAAACCTAAAACAACACCTTTTTTAAAAACAAAGAAAAACCCATCACAAACCTTACAAATGGGTTTTTCTTTAAGAATTAGTTTAATTTTTTTACAACTGCTCTTTTGTTTTTATCACCTCGTCAATAATTCCATATTCTTTCGCTTCTTCTGCAGATAAATAAAAGTCTCTGTCCGTGTCTTTTTCTATTTTTTCTAATTTTTGACCTGTATGTTTAGCTAAGATTCTATTTACTTTCTCTTTAAGTCTGATTATGTGTTTTGCAGCAATTTCAACTTCTACAGCTGCTCCTCCTACACCGCTTACAGCAACCTGATGGAGCAGGATTTGAGCGTTTGGCAATGAAAATCTTTTCCCTTTTGTGCCTGCTGCTAATAAAACAGCAGCTCCTGAAGCGGCTGAACCTACACATACTGTAGAGACCGGACATTTTATATACTGCATTGTGTCATAAATAGCTAAAGCTGAGGTTAAGATCCCTCCAGGGGAATTTATATATAACTGGATATCTTTTTTTGGGTCCTTTGAGGCTAAAAAAAGCATCTGTGCAATGACTGAGTTTGCAACAGGATCTATAATTGGTCCTCCAAGAAATATTATCCTTTCTTTTAAGAGTCTTGAGTAAATGTCATAGGCTTTTTCTCCATATTTTGTTCTTTCGATTACTGTGGGAATTAAATTCATAGATTCTTCTTGTTGATAATAGGGTTTAATAAGCATATTTTATCAAAAAATATAATTATTAACAAGAATTATTTTTCTTCTTTTTCACTTTCTTCTTCAGTTACATCAGATTCAGTTTCATCAGAAGTTTCTTCTTGAGATTCTGATCCTCTCACGTCTATTTTCCAGCCAGTGAGTTTTGCTGCTAATCTTACATTCTGGCCATCTTTTCCAATAGCTAGAGATAATTGATCTTCTGGCACAACAGCCAAGGCTTTATTTTTAGGAAGAATCTTTACTTCGAGCACTTTCGCGGGGCTTAAAGCGTTTGCGATATAGGTTTTGGGATCATCAGAATATTCAATAATATCTATTTTTTCTCCCCCTAATTCATTGATAACAACCTGCACCCTTGTACCTCTTTGACCTACCGCAGCTCCAATAGGATCAATACCTTCTTCAGTAGAGGCTACTGCGATTTTTGTTCTTGAACCGGCCTCTCTGGCTATTGATTTTATTACTACAGAGCCAGCAGAGATTTCTGGCACCTCCAGTTCAAAGAGTTTAGACACTAATTTTGGATATGCTCTTGAGAGAAAAACCTTCGGCCCTTTAGGTGTTTCCTCAACCCTCAATACATAAACTTTTAGCCGTTGTCCAGGCCTATAAAACTCTCCTGGAACCTGTTCTTCTTTTGTCAGTATCCCGAGGGTTTTACCAATATCCAAAAGGATGTTTCTTCCTTCTATTCTTTGAACAATTCCAGAGATAATCTGACCTTCTTTTTCTTTGTACTCTTTAAAGATGCTTTCTTTTTCTGCCTCCCGTATTCTTTGCATTATAACCTGTTTTGCTGTTTGCGCTGCAATTCTCCCATAACTTTCCTGGGTTTTAAGAGGGATAATTAATTCCTCTCCCGGTTTGATTTTTGGGTTTATTTTTTTTGCCTCTTCTATCATGATATGTTTCTCAGGATTAAATCTAATCTTTTCTTCTCCTTCGCCTTTTTCTTTGAGAGATTTTTCTTTCAGTTCTTTTTCTGAATATATCATATTTTCATCTACCACCAATCTTATCTGCCAAAACTTCACTTGACCTGTAGTTGGATCAAGTTTTGCCCTAATAATTTGTCCTTTTTTTCCGTAGTCTTTCTTATATGCTGCAGCCAAAGCTTGCTCAATGGTCTCAATGATTTTTTCTTTGGGGAGACCTTTTTCTTCAGCTATTTGGGCTATGGCTGATGTGAAATCTTTTAGATTCATAGTAAATAAATCTAAATTCTAAATAGATTATTTTAGATGTTTAGAATTTAGTATTAGTATTTTGGATTTAAGATTTTTTAAAAAATACGCCCGTTCTTAGACGGACTATTTAAAAATATATCAAAATTTCATTTTTTTGTCAAATAAGGAAAAGCTACCACCAGCTTAGTTTTTTGATTAATTTTACTATTCTCGGCTCCAGATAAGTTATATCGTCGTCAAAGATTAATCTGTTCCGCATTAATACAATTCTGTTTTTAGGTGTTTTTTGATGTTTATTTAAAAGATCACTTATTGGACTAAGTCTTTTGATGAAGATAGGAAAAAGAGAGATTACTGCGAACAACCCCATAGTTTCAGATTGATTATATTTGTAAGCCAGCACTATGATGGTGGCCAAAAAAAGGATAGTGGCTATAGAAGCATTCCATATAAGCGCTAAAACAAGAGGAAAGAAAATAGACAACCCTAAGAGTTTTGGAGATAGAGCTAAGGCGGCTCCCACAAAAGTACCAATCCCTCTTCCGCCAGCAAATCTTAAAAAACAAGACCAGTTATGACCGGTCACAGCAGCTACGCCTGAAAGGGCCAGAGTAAGGTCTGACATATTGAGAATCTGCCCAAGCTTAACAGCCATAAAACCTTTTCCTAAATCAAGCAGACCAGTTAGGACTCCTTGCCATTTTCCTATATTTTTATAAACATTCGAGCCAGAGGTTTTTTTCCATCCTACTTCCAACACATTCTTTTTTGTTGAGAGTTTTGTGATTATATATCCGAAAGGAATCGAACCTAATAGATAAGAAAAGAGTATCCAAAGAATATTTATTTTTGTCATAAGATTAGAACTTAAAGGGAGTTTTTAATTCTTTTCCCTTGATAAGTCTTTTTATATTATTTCTTAATGCAAAAGAGACCAAAAGAGCACCCACAATTCCTATAGTGAAATAATAGGAAGGGAATTTCGAATAAAGATATAAAAACATAGAAAAAAGCCAAGGGAAGATTAAATTTGTCACACTAGTGATTTTTGTAAATGCAAGGATTAACAGCCAAACTAAAAATGCAGGGATAAAGATTTTAAAACCTACTAAACCCAAACACATTCCAAGGAATGTAGCTCCTCCTCTCCCTCCTTTAAATTTAAAGAAGACAGGAAAGATATGGCCCACAATAGGCATAATAGCCACAATTATAATCTGCCACTCTTTTTCTAAATAGTTTAATGCCATAACCACAGGCACTACCCCTTTTAAGAAATCTAGTACTGCTGTTAAGGCTCCCCATCTCCATCCTAAGGCTCTGGCTACATTCGTAGCAGTAGGAGATTTACTTCCTATTTTTGTAATGTCTATTTTTTTAATTTTAGAGAATATATGACCAAAAGAAACAGAACCTAATAGATAAGCAAATATTGAGAGAGAGAAGAAATTTATAAACATGTTTGTTATAGCGGAATATTCCCGTGTTTCCTTGGTATTTTACCCTCTCTTTTATTCAAAAGAGATTCCAAGGTTTTAATTAATACAACCCTAGTATCTTTAGGATGGATTATCATATCTACTTGTCCTAGTTTTGCTGCTTGATATGGATTGAGGAAGAATTCTTTTAACTCTTGTATTCTTTCTTTCTCGAGCTTTTTTGGGTTTTTGCTCTGAGCTAATTCTTTTTTAAAGATAATGCCCACTGCTTGCTTCGGTCCCATTACAGCAATCTGTGCTGATGGCCAGACAATTACTGTGTCATAGCCAAGCTTTCTTGAAGCCAAAGCAATATAGGCTCCGCCAAAAGCCTTTCTTAATATTAGACTGATTTTGGGAACAGTAGCTTCTGCAAAGGCATATAATACCTTAGCTCCATGCCTAATAATTCCTCTTTTTTCCTGGTCTGTTCCAGGAAGGTATCCTGGGGTATCTACTAGATTAATCAAAGGGATATTAAAGGCATCGCAAAATCTTACAAAACGTGCGATTTTATCTGAGGAGTCTATGTCTAAGGTTCCTGCCATAAATTTTGTTTGATTAGCCACAATTCCTACAACAAAACCGTTAAGCCTTGCAAAACCTACTACTGAATTTATGGCAAAATCTGGTTGTATTTCAAAGAATGATCTTTTATCGAAGATTTCTTCAATTACTTCTTTAACATCATACCCTTTTTCTTCTTGTTCAGGAACCAGCTCCATTAATCTATAGGTTTCTTCTTTTTCAAAGAATTCTGATAAAATACTTTTTTCTTTAGGAGGATTTTCTAAATTGTTCTGTGGCAGATAAGATAAAAGCTTTTTCACTGCAAAAAAACAATCCCTTTCTGACTCAAAAGATAGATGACAGCACCCGCTTTTTGAACTATGAAGATTAGCTCCCCCTAATTCCTCAAAAGATACCTTTTCTCCTGTGACCCTTTTTATTACCTCAGGTCCTGTGATATACATTTGAGAGATCCCTTTTACCATAAATATGAAGTCTGATAACCCAGGAGCGTAGGAGGCACCTCCTGCAGAAGGTCCGACAATTACTGATATTTGAGGAATGACGCCAGAAGCTTTAATCATTGCTTGGAAAATAGCTGCATATCCGTCAAGGCTTGAAATTCCTTCCTGAATTCTGGCTCCTCCAGAGTCAATAATTCCAATTACAGGATGCCCTGTTTTACGAGCCAGATTGATAATCTTTACAATTTTTTTAGCGTGCATTTCTCCTAATGAGCCTCCTATTTTTGAGAAATCTTGACTAAAGACATACACCTGACGATTATTAATTCTACCAAAACCAGTAATCACAGCATCTCCGGGGAATTTCTTTTTATCTAATCCAAATTTTTCAAAACGAGTTTCTACAAAAGGATCCAATTCCACAAAACTGTCTATATCTAATAAAAAATTTATTCTTTCTCTTGCTGTAAGCTTTCCTTTTTGATGTTGTTTTTCAATTAATTCTGGATTTTCCAAAGCTTTTAATTTTTTATTTAATTTTTCAATTTCTTTTTCAAAAGTCATAGATGAATTAAACTCTAAACCCAAATATCCAAACCCTAAAGAAATTTATTTGAATTTGGTATTTGGTATTTATAATTATTTTACTCACTTATTGTTTTTAGTTGTTCTTTTAGTTCTGTCACTATTTGTTTTAGGATTTTTTCATTATCTACTTTTCTTCCTAATTCTATTTTAAGAGATGTAGCTGTATTCTCCAATTCTTTTGGAAATTTTTCAATATTTGTATTTAAACCAATTCCCATTATAGAAAATTTTACATCTGAGCCAATAACTGTTTCTGTTAGAATTCCGGCTATCTTTCTATGATTTACATATACATCATTTGGCAATTTAATGAAAGGTTCTAGTTTGAAGCTTTCTTTTATTACCTTTGCTGTAATAAACGCAGCTAGAATATTGAGAGTTTGCAAGTCTTCAATTTTGCTTTTTGGCAGAATAATTGTAAAGTAAAGTCCTCCTTTTGGAGAGAACCAATAATCTTTTTTTCTTCCATATCCCGAGGTTTGCTTTTCAGCCCAAATCACAGTCCAAGAACGAGGTTTTGTTTTTTTCGCCAATGCATTGGTAGAGGGAACTTCTGTATATTTTTTAATTCTCATTAATCTAAAACAATTAATGTTTCTCCCTCTTTGACCTTTTGATTTATTTTTACCATTATTTCTTTTACATTTCCCTCAGATTCAGAAATTATTTCATTCTCCATTTTCATTGCTGATAACAGAATAACCTTTGTTCCTTTTTTAATAAAATCTCCTTTTTTGATAAATATTTCAGAAATAGTACCTGCAATTGGTGCTTTGATTTCTTTTTTTGAGAAATTCCTCTTTGGGAGAGAGGTTTGAGGCACCAATGTTTTTTCCTTATTTCCTTTTTTTTCTTCGAACAAGAACTCTTTATCTCCAATCTTAATTTTGGTTTTTTCTCTGTCTATTTGTTCAATTTCTATTTCGTATTCCTTGCCTTGAATGGTTAACTTTAGCTTCATAATCTTTTTGGATTTTTATTCTTTAAACATTTGCAATCTCTCAGCCATTACCCAATTTGAAACAGAATCCTTCTCTCTTAAAGAAGGCTCAGGTGTTTTTAAATTTTTATAGATTTGGAAGATAATATTTGCCAATTCTTTTTCATCCAAGCCCCTTATTCTTACGGGTCTCTCCGGACAGATTTGGGGAGAAAGCTCTTTAAGAATTTCGCTTTTCTCAATGAAATTTGTTGTGAAATCTCCCTTTAAAAAATTCTCATTTTTAAGCAACAGCTTGAAAAAAGGAATAGTTGTTGGTACCCCTTCTATAACAATCTCATCTAAAACTCTTTTTAGTCTGGAGATTGCTTCTTTTCTAGTCTTGCCATGGGCAATAACCTTTGCCAAGAGAGAGTCGAAATATGGATAGATTTCTTGTCCTTCATGTAAAAAAGTGTGTAAAAAAATTCCTTGTCCTCCGGGAGGAATATATTTTTGAATTACTCCGGGCACAGGCTGAAAATTTCTTTTTGGGTCTTCTGCATTGATTCTTGCTTCCACTGCCCACCCGTTTAAAAAGATATCGTTCTGCGAAAATGGCATTTCTTCTCCCTGAGCAATCCTGATTTGTTGTTCCACTATGTCAACACCGGTTATCGCTTCTGTTACTGGATGTTCTACCTGAAGTCTTGGATTGGCTTCTAAGAAATAAAGATTTTTGTTTTCATCCATTAAAAATTCAATTGTTCCAGCACTTTGATATCTTAATCTCTCAGCAAATTTCACAGCTAAATTTCTTATTTTCTCTCTTTCTTTATCGTTTAAATAAGGAGATGGGGCTTCTTCAAACAATTTTTGGAATCTTCTTTGAATGGTGCATTCTCTTTCTCCGAGATGGATGATTTTTTTTCTGTCTCCCAATATCTGTACTTCAATATGTCTTGCTATTGGAAGATGTTTTTCAAGGAAGAAATCGGTTTCTGAAAAAGCTGTAGCTATTTGTCTTTGGATGCCAGTAGATATTGAGAATAAGTCACCAAAATCAATCTTGCCATTAATTACCCGGATTCCAATTCCCCCTCCCCCCTTTTGAGCTTTGAGTACAAAAGGGGGTTTAATAATTCGCACCCATTTTACCAAGTCCTTTTTTGTTTTTATAGGACCTGTGCTTGCAGGCAGGGTTGGAATTCCAACCCTTTGAGCTATTTTTTTTGATTCAACCTTGTCTTCAAGTTTTTTCAAAACCTTAAAATGCGGTCCAATAAACCAAATTTTATTTTTCTGGCATAGTCTGGCAAACCTCCAATTTTCAGCTAAAAAACCATAACCTGGATGTATGGCATCAACCTTAGCTTTTTTTGCTATTTCGATTATTTTCTTTTTGTCTAAGTATCCTTCCGCTCCTTCTTTTTCGAGGAAATAATATTCATCAGCCAACCTCGTTTCTAAAAAGTTTGATTCCTGACCCTGCAGAGGACATAAAGCAACAGTTTTAATGCCCATTTCCTGGCAGGTTCTGATGATTCTTAATGCAACTTCTCCTCGATTAGCTATAAGAATTTTTTCAATCTTCATAAGGATAAGGTTTTTTACATAATTTAGAGATTTCTTTCATTATCTTATCTGTAATTTGTCTTAAGAGTATATAATATTCTTTTTGGTTTTTTTCTATTTTTTTTAGTGGTTCTTTTGAAAAAGACAAAGGTTTTCCTATTTCAATAATCCTTTTAAATGAATTTTTCGCCGTTCTCATTCCAAAGGGAACTATTTTTATATTTTCTCTTAAAGCTAATTCTGCAATACCTGTTTTCCCTTTTAACAATACTTTTTTAGAATTAGTATCTCCTTCTGGGAAGATAACAACAATTTTCTTTTCTTTCAATACCCCACTTATTTTTTCTAAGACGATTTCTCTCTCCTTCTTTTTTCTATTTACCACAATGGCATTAGAAAGATAATAGAGAATTCCAGACTGCAAAGTGATTTTTAAACTGTCCATTGCCGCCACAAACCTTAAGTCTTTCATTCTTTGTTTCAATACAGTTCCAATAAACCAATAGTCTAATCCATTGATATGATTTGAAGCTATTACAAAAGCTTCTTCCTTTGGAATATTTTCTGTTCCTTTTATCTCTTTGATAAAAAAATTCGTGATAGGAATCACAATAAATTTACAAAAATACAAAAAAGGAGTTTTCATCTTTAGTTCAATTCAGCCTTTAACAGAGCAATTTTTTCCATTATTTTATCCGTTATCTCGATTAGGATTTTTTTGAATTCTTCTGATTCTCTGTCAAGCCCCTTTGCTTTTTCAAACTCTTTTTCAAAATAGAGGGGTTTTCCTACATTTATTTTGATTATTCTTTTTATTTTTAGTTTTCCTCCAGGAGGAAGAAGTTCATATGTTCCTTTTATTCCTACTGGGAGTATTGGGACTCCAGTCTCTAAAAAGATTTTTGCTATTCCCCATTTTCCTTTCCCCATTTTTCCTGTTCTGGTTCTTGTTCCTTCAGGATAGATTACCAAAATGTCGCCCATTTTCAAGATTTTGATTGCCTCTTTTAAAGCTTTTTTCTTTGATTTCTCACTTTTTCTGTTTAAATGAATAACTCCTGCAATAAAATAGAGAAGATAAAGAAGTAATTTTGTAATACCTGAATAATTATCTGTTTGTCCAATAAAATGATACCTTCTTGGAACACAGACATAGGCAGTAGCTAATTCATCAAGATGACTTTCGTGGTTCGAGGCTAGAATAAAATTTCTCTTCGGAACATTTTCTAATCCCCTTACTTCTTTTATAAATAATTTTTCAGCAATGGGTGCAAGAAAGAGTTTGCAAAACCAAGAAACTGCTCTGTTCATGTTTATTTTAGTTAAGTTGCTTTAAGGCTTGTTTATAGCCCATCATAATTTCTTCTATTATTTCTTTACAGGTTTTTATTTCAGATATATCTCCAGCACAAAGTCCGCACAAAAGAGTTGCTTCATTTACATTTCCACCGGTAATTTTTGAACTTGAAAATCTTTCTGCTTTTAATTCTTCAGGGAAGGGATTTTTTTCTTCTAATTCTCTAGCTCTTTTTGTCAAATCATTTTCTATCATTCTTATGGGATGTCCTGTAAATCTAGCCACAACTACAATATCTTCGTCAGTGGCTTTTAGAATAGCTTTTTTATAGTTCTCATGGATTTGACATTCTTTGCTTGCTAAAAATCTGGTTCCCATTTGCACACCATCTGCTCCAAGCAAAAAAACAGCTGCTGTGGTTTTGGAGTCATAGATTCCACCAGCCGCAATTAAAGGAATTCTTTTTAATGCTTTTTTCGCTTGAGGAACTAAAGTAAGCGTGGTGGTTTTTCCAATATGTCCTCCAGATTCTAGCCCCTCAACAACCACTGCATCTGCACCATTTTCTTCCATTTTTCTCGCAAGCCTTGAGAGTGATACAACAGGAATAATTTTTACACCCGCATTCTTTAGATGGGGGAATAATGGAAGAGGGTTTCCTCCTCCAGTAAAAACAACAGAAACCTTTTCTTCGATTACTACCTTTGCTAACTCAGAAACATTAGGGTTTTGCATTACAAGATTTACTCCAAAAGGTTTATCAGTTAATTCTCTTGTTTTTTTAATTTCTTCTCTTAACCAGGAAGCTGGAAGGAATCCTGCTCCAATTACTCCTAAGCCTCCGGCATTAGAGACAGCAGAGACAAGTGCTGAATCTGAAATGCCTGCCATTCCTCCTTGTATAATAGGATATTTGATATTTAAGAGTTGTGTCAATTTAGTACTTAACATTTTTATTCAGTGATTATTAAAGGCTGATGTTCAAGAATTTTATTGGCTTCGTTTACTAATTCTTGGATTAATTCTTTTACAGTGACTATCTTATTTACTCTCCAAACATTGGAGCCCGCGAATACAAGACCATTTTCAATATCTCCTTTTCTTGCGTTTTCTAATGCTTCCAAGATGCAATAACTTTTGTCACATATTTCTCCTATACAACCTTGACACTTTTTAGGATCAGGCTTGGGCGCTTCTCCTTTTAATATTTTTTCTACAAAAGCATTCTTGATTGCTCTCCCGGGCAATCCTACAGGGGAATGAATAATTACAACATCTTCTTTTTTAGCTTTTAAGTGGGCTTCTTTAAATCTTGGATGCGCATCACATTCTTTTGTTGCTACAAATCTTGTAGCCATTTGCACCCCCTTTGCGCCAGCCCTTAACATCTCTACAATATCTTTCCCTGTAAAAATTCCTCCAGCTGCAATCACCGGAGTTTTTACTGCTTTAACTACTTCCTTTACAATATCAATTGTTTTTCTAAAAGGGTGACCTTTTGGGAAACCCAGATGTCCTCCAGCATCCATTCCTTCCACTACTATTGCTGCAGCTCCCATAGCCTCTCCCTTTTTAGCTACTTTTACCGAAGAAGCCATAGAGAAGATTGGTATATTATATTTTCCTCCTAGATCAAAGATGTCTCTCCTAAAGCCCGCTCCCTGAATAATAAGATCAATTTTCTCTTCCATTGCAGCCTTTACTAATTCAATGAAGCGCCTTGCTACTCCCATAATATTGATTCCTATTACACCGTTTGGTCCAGCAATCTTTCTGGCTTTTCTTATTTCAGATTTCACTTCATTGGGGTCATCCATTCCAGATACAGCAATAATGCCTATGGCTCCATTTTTAGCTACATTCCCAGCTAACCTGTGAAGAGAGACCCTTACTGCCATTCCTCCTTGTATAATTGGAAATTTACTGAAGATCCTCCCAATTTTTAAAGGAGGGAGTTTTTTATAGACAATTGGTTTTTTATTTTTTTCTGTCTGAAATTTTTGTTTAAATTCTTCTTTATCTACCACCGCCACCGTAAACCTTACTTCACATTTTTTTTCATCACCCACAAAAGCATACCCTTTGAAATTCGCTATTTTAAAAGCATAAAAACCTAACAGTTCAACTTCATATTTTATTTTATCTCCCGGAAAGATGGGTTTATAAAAAAAGGCGCTTCTCACTTGATATGCTAGAAGATGCTTTTTTTTATGAATATTTCCCATTTTTTTTCTGAGAAGAATTGTTCCTGTTTGGGCGATTCCTTCAACAACCAATACACCCGGCATTATTGGAAAATCAACAAAGTGCCCTTTAAAATGTGCATCATTTTTTGATGTGTATTTATAAGCAATAATAGTATTTCCCTCAATACTTTCCACTTCATCTACCCATAAAAAAGGATCATCATAAGGAATAATCTCTTTGATTTGTTGTTTATTGAGAAACATAAATATTTAAACCTCTAAATACTAAATGGATTGTTTTGAGATTTGGGTTTTGAATTTCAATATTTTTTATTTTGTCATTTATTATTTTATATCGACAGACCTCCATCAATATTAATTACAGCCCCTGTGATAAAATTCGCTTTGTCTGAAGCTAAAAAGGTAACCAAATCTGCTATCTCTTCTGGTTTGCCGAATCTTCCAAGGGCTGTCATCTTTTTTACCATTGTTTTTAATTCTTCTGGCAGGTTTTGGGTAAGCTGGGTTTCAATAAACCCTGGAGCTATAGCGTTGACAGTGACGCCGAACCTCCCCACCTCTTTTGCTAATGCCTTTGTTAATCCAATTATTCCTGCTTTTGCGGCAGCATAATTTGTCTGCCCGAAATTTCCTCTTTGACCCACAACCGAAGACAGGTTTATAATTTTTCCTTGATTTTGTATGAGCATGGGCAGACTGGATTTTGTGCAGTTGAACACTCCTGTTAAATCAACATCAATCACCTGTTGCCATTCTTCTTTTGTCATCTTTGCAAAAGTTTTATCTTTGCATATGCCCGCATTATTAACCAAAACATCCAATTTCCCAAATTCCTTTTGTATGTCTTGAGCCATTTTTTCTGTCTGTTCTATCTTTGAGACATCGGCTAAAAAATAACCGACCTTGACTCCTTGCTTTTCGATTTCCTGTTTTAAACTCTTTAAGTTTTCTTCTTGCGCATGAATGTCGTTTAGGGCTATCTGGGACCCAAGAGAAGCAAACCTTAAAGCAATGGCCCTGCCTATTCCCTGAGAAGATCCTGTGATTAGAACAACTTTATCTTTTAACATATTTATTATTCGGTTTAATTATTAAGGCCAGACCTTTTATGTATTATTTATACAAAATACTTAATGGGGTTAATGAATTTTATTTGATGTTTTTCTTTTAGAAAAAGAAAATATTACGCTTGCTAAAAATATTTTTAGTATATCTCCTAATATAAAGGGATAAAGACCTGTTTTTAAAGCATTTTGAAACCCTGCAATCCTTCCTAACCATAAAACCCCTGGAATATATATAATGATGTTTCCAGACAGCATTGCGAGTATTGTTTTTAAAATATTGTTTCTGTCAACCAGGAGACCTGTTAGATACGCGCACAATATAAACCCAACAATATAACCAAATGTTGGACTCAAAATATATACAAGGCCACCGCCCCTTGAAAACCAAGGTATTCCCATCAATCCTCCCAGCAGGTAAACAAACTGGGAAAGAGCTCCTTTTTTACTACCAAGCAAGGCTCCGCTTAAAAGAACAACCAGTGTTTGCATGGTCTGTGGTACAAGCCCAATTTCAAGTTTTATTTTGGAAGAGATTCCAGTCAGTATGGCAAAACTCAAGACAAACACAATGTTTAATATAAACAATAAGCTTTTTTCTTCGATTTTAGGCAGGACAAGTATTTGTTGGTTTTTAAAATTTACCCACGTCATATTGTAGTTCTGATATCTGTCTTCCAAAGACAGGAATATCTTCGATTTTAATATTTTTAAGATATTCTGGCAACCCTTTTGTCATTGTTATTTCAGCAAACACCCTGTCTATATTGACAGGATTAAATCCAGCCAATACAAGGCCTAAAAAAGTAGTAAACCCTGTTGTTTTTTGAATTTTTATTCCCTCTGCCAAGGTTAAATATTGAGGCAATACTTTTTGAATCTTTATCAGTAAATCTTGATATTCATATAGATACTGTAAGGAGAAATAAGAATCTTTTTTAAGAAACTTTAATACATTCTCGCAAGCCCCCCTTATTTTCATTTTTGGATCAAGTTTTAATATCGGAAGATTGATGATTAAATCATTGTTAAACACTTCTTCAGACAGCTCGAACACAATACCTTCTTTTTCTTTTTTGATGTAATTTGTTTTGGCAAGGTCCAAAGGAGTGATTTTATTTTTGACACACACCTTTAATAGCTGAGATTTTTGCGCGCAGGCTTCGATTGAAAAATCATTAAAGCTTTGCGAAGCCACCTTGATGTTTTCAGGTTTTACTTTATTTTGGAGCAGGTATTTCAATACAGCTTCTAAAAATTGCGGACTTGTGTTTTCTGCAAAATGTGGATGTTTTGGAGCTATTAAGGTGGGCAGGATTAAGATTTTAGAATTACTATTGATATTCACTCCGCCTATAAGCCAGACAGTTTTTTCTATAGCTTCTAAGATGTCGTATTTTGCTATCCACACCGCAACAGCATCTTTTTCTTTGCGTGGGTGTAAAATAAAGTCATCTCCTATTTTATATTCTTTTATTGATTTATGTGTCCATCGGTTGCCTTGTTCGTCTTCAAGTACTAATACGAAATAGGGAGTTTTTGGGTGTAAGATTGTTGGAATATTTACTTTTGAGACCCCAATTACTTTTATTTTTCCATTTCCAACCCTTTTCAATGGTAAAAAACAATCAGGACATTCTTTGATTGGATACTGCCATTTTTTTTGGCAATTTTGACATTGATAAAAAGCCATAATTTGTTTAAAATGATTTTATTATGAAAACATTTTATTTGCCTAGAGACCTTCGTTCAGAATTGAGAAATGTATGGGGTGTTCCATTTTTCGGCCAGGAAGAAGAAGTGGTGAAAAAAGTGAAAGATTTCTGCAAAAGAAAGAAATTTACAAAGATAATTACTGTAGGAGATTATTGTTCTCTTTCTCTTCCTTCTGATATTAAAATTTTTGATGGGAAAGTAAAGAGAAAGAAAATTAAAGAATCATTGCCATTTTCTTTGGTTTGTTCGAATCCGCCCGGTACAATTCAAAAGGAGGTCTGGTCGGTCTTAAGGAAAGCAATAAAGGAAAATAAAAATATATTCGTCAAGGGAGAAGAGGATCTATTAGTAATACCAGCAGTTTTGCTTTCTCAAGAGAATACAGCTGTTTTATATGGTCTTTTTAATAAAGGAATCTGCTTGGTTGAGGTTTCTTCTCAGACAAAAAAGAGATTTAAAGAGCTATTGGAAAAATTCTCTACTCAATAGTCTTTTTTAAAATGTGGACTGTTACGCTTCCGCCTGTTCCTCCAATATTATGGCAAAGCCCAATTTTAGGAACGGGTTTTATTTGTCTTTCATTACATTTCCCTCGTAATTGGTTAACTATTTCATATATTTGAGCTAATCCTGTGACTGATATAGGATGTCCTTTGGCTTTTAATCCTCCAGAGGTATTAATAGGCAGTTCTCCTTCTATATTCACCTTCCCAGATCTTATTAATTCTGCTCCCTTCCCTGGCAGGGCAAATCCTAAATCTTCGTATGAAAACAACTCCACTGAAGTGAAAGCATCATGAACCTCAGCTATTTGAATATCTTTTGGGGTTAATTTCGCTTGTTCAAAGGCTTGTTTTGCAGCAATCACTGTGGCTTTAAAGTGATAGGGTTCTTTTCTTCCAAAAGTAAGAATGTAATCAGTGGCAAACCCGGAACCAATAATTTCAATATCTGTTCTTTCTTTTGAAAGAATAACAGCAGCTCCGCCATTTACCGAGAGAGAGCAATCCATAAGACGAAGAGGAGATGCTACCACAGGAGAATTTTTGATTTGTTCTAAAGAAACAGGTCGTTGGTAGAAATAAGCTTTAGGGTTTAATACAGCATTTTTATGATTTTTAAAGGCAATTAACGCTAGGTCATCCATTGTGGCATTGTATTTTTTCATATACTGCTGCCACACCAAGGCATTTTGTGCTGGGAAGATTAATCCTTCTGTTTGTTCAATTACCCTTTCTGACGCCGAAAGTATCCAATCTACAGTTATTTCACTCTTGTTGTCTACAAGTTTTTCTCCACTTACAACCAAGATATTATTGAATCCAAGTTTGTTAGCCACCCATACTGCCACTCCTCCACCAGCGCATACAGAAGGTATTTCAATAATAGGCACATTTGTTTTAAATAAATCCGAAAGGAGAGAGATTTTATGAGTCTGATGTTCTCCTCCAGCAGCGCTGGAAATAGCTGACAATACAATAGCATCAATCTCAGAAATTTTCATTTTCGCATCTTTTAAGGCTTCTGTAGCTGCCTCAAAAGCAAATTCCCACCAGGGTTTCTGAGAATAATCAAATTTTGTCATTCCAACACCTTTTATATACATTTTTGTTTATTGTTTTGTGTTTATCAATTTTTTATTTCAATATCATTTAAATTTATTCCACAGAAGTCCAGGCTATAACCAAGCTTCCTGGACCGGTTATATTGCATAAGACAGGAGGAATTAGCCCAATAAAAGGGATATCTACAGATATAACCTTTTTTATTTTTTGTTTCAAGTCTTTGGCAGATTCTATATTATCAACATGTCCAATTATTATCCTTATCTTTTTACCCCTTTTTATGTCTTTCTTTGTGGCTTTAACTAATTTTTTAAACAATGCCTCTTGTGCGTTTTTTGCAAATACTACCCCTCCCTTTTTAGGAGTTCCATCTCTCAACTCTATTATAGGATGGACTTTTATTCTTTTTACTTTTTTAACCCAGTTGATTTGGGGCTTTATTATTTTTTTAATTTTGTTTTTAGTATAGAAACCAAGGCTCTTTGTTGTCCAAAAAGGGTTTTCTATAGAAAGATAGAGATGGATATTTGGAATTGTTTTTTTCAATTCTTCGATGATCTCATTCATTTCTCTTTGTTCTTGTATTAATTCAATAGCTCGCAGAATTAAAAGGTCTTGTCCTGCCGCAATATTAAGTGAGTCAAGGATTGTGATTTTTTGAGAATCTGAGAATGCTGCTTTTGTCTTGAGAGCTATTTCATATGAATCTAAGATTTTAGAAGAACTTGTGATACAGAGAACTTTGTCAAACCTTTCTAACTGACGCTTAAAAGAAGTCAGAAACTCCTCTTGTTTGAGAGATTGAGAAACAGGAACAGAATTAGGTTTTAATTTTTTATCTTTTTTTAATTTTTGATATATGTTTTCTTCTGAAAAGTTTTTTTCTTCCAGCCGATTATATTTTGAGGAGACTTTTTCTATTTGATATCTTTCTATGATTTTTGGCAGAAGCATTGAAGTGTTGTCAATTACTAATCCTATTGAGACAGTTCTTAAAGATTCTTCCCCCACAACCTCGTTTGCCATATCTTCTGTTCTTAAATGTTGAATTTTTCCTAAACTTCTCATTACTTCTTTCACTTCGTCTGGATAATCAGTATGAATATGGATTTTCATTTTTTCTTTTATTTGTACAATATCTAGATAATTACCCAGTTTTATCAGTTTTTTTCTAATTTCTTTTTCAGGGAATTTTGGATTTTTTAATAAACACACTACCTCGTATCGATTGGATATTATTTGAATAAATCTCTTTATCTTTTTTGATGCTTTTTCTTTTTCTTCTTTTTCTTTTGTTTTTTTCTTTCCTTCCAAGGCTTCCAGATAACTTTCTAAAATAATTAAAAAAGCTAACCCTCCTGCATCAACCACATTTGCTTTTTTAAAGATTTCCATTTTTTCTCTCGTTTCCAAGAGGGCCTGACTGGCATTTTTTGTTGCTTTTTTAAACACCTCAATAATGTTTGTCTCCTTTGTTTTTTCTTTTGTGAAAGTTGAAGCTGCAGCATTAATTACATCCAAGATTGTTCCTTCTTTTGGGTTTTGGATGCTTGATTTTGCTCTTTCAGCCCCGCTCTTAAAAGCCTCAGCCAATTTTTCAAGATTAATAGTGTTTTTATTAAATCCTCCAAGAAATCCAGCTAAAAAGCCGGTATAGATAACACCGGCATTTCCTTGAGCTGCAGTAAGGGCTCCGTCTAAGATTTTTTCAGATAACTCGTTTAAGGACTCAAATTCTTTTTGCTCTATCGCTTCTTTTATTCCCAGCAAGGTTTTAGCTATATTGTTGCCTGTGTCTTGGTCTGGAACAGGAAAGACATTAATTTTGTTTATTTCTTCTTTCTCTTTCTCAATTCTTTCATATGAAAGAAGCATCATTTTCTTTAAATCCTTTGGAGTTAAATACTGCATGGATTTATTTAAATTTTTCTTCTAATTCTTTCAGAATTCTAGCAGCTAAATCTTTCCCTCCTAAACCAAAAGCAATTCCCAAGGCTATTGAAATGGTAGCTATCATTCCAATAAATATAGCCAGGATTAAAGGAGGGGTTATTTTTAGTTGATAAAGTATAGCTAAAATTGCAAAAAACCAAATTATCCACCTGATTGATCTTCCTAAAAATCTTGAATAGATAATTTTTTCCTTTTCTAACGTTCCCACAACAATCTTTTGGGAAAAGTCTGCTAAAAAAGCAGAAAAAATAAAAATAATTATAGCAATGAATATATTGGGGATATATGCTATCACTTCTTCAAGAAACCGGCTTAACTGAATCAATCCTAAGATTTCAGAAGAGGTCATTAGAAATAAAATGATAAAGAACCACTTTACTATTCCTCCTACAAATTTCGCACCATCAAATTCAATATCAGTTTTCGATAAAGCCTGTTCTAATCCTATTCTTTTTAATACTTTGTTTAGCCTGATTTTATTTAAAAAAGCTATAGCTAAACCCTCCATTGATTTAGCGACAGCCACTCCCACAAGAAAGAGTAAGCTTGCCCAGAAGATAGAGGGTGAGATTTGGGTTAAATATTGCCAGACTGAGCTAATTGTTTTTGTAATTTCTCCAAACATATTTTAATTTAAAGTTTTAAAATAATAATGTAACCTTGGAAAATAAAGAATTTACATTTTACCATTCTACCACTTCGCCTGATGAATCTTCAAGTAATACCCTAATCGATTTACAATAATATGCAAGAAAAAGGTAAGAACAAAAAGAGTAAGCCAGATTGAGATATTGATTTTGAAAAAAGGAGCTAAGAAAACAAAAGAACCTATTACATAATTTGTTTGGTCGAAAGGAATAAATTTGGCTCCGGGCTTGAGATTTAATCTTCTTTTGAAAAAAGCCGAAATCAAATCACCGCACACAGCTCCTGTAGAAATCAAAAAACCAAACAAGAGAAAATTTTCTTTATAATCAATAAAGCTAATTTCTTTGATGCATGAGAAAGAATAAAGCAAAGACTGGATATATACTATAAAGATTCCTACTGTTATTCCCAATACAGCGCCCCTCCAGGTTTTATGAGAACCAAGGATGGGTTTCCCGTTTAATTTTTTATTAAAATCAATTGGTTTGTCTAAAAAATTAAAAAGACCCATTCTTTTAGCTAATGGAGGAGTCATATTGGTAAAATAAGCAGGAAGAAAGAAATAGAGACAAGAAAGAATAAACTTAAACATAGATGGAGTTTGATAATAAAAAATATTTGTTGTAAAAATTAAGATTTAGACCAAAATGTTTTTGTGTTAAAATAGATTATGAAATGCGACCTTCATATTCATACTTATTATTCTTACGATAGTGATTCTTCTCCTAAACAAATAGTAGACACTGCGATTCAAAAAGGCATTGATTGTCTGGCTATTACAGATCATAACGAAATAAAAGGAGCTAGAGAAGCAGAAGAATATGCTAAAGGGAAGCCAATATTAATTATACCAGGAATTGAGGTTAAAAGTAGAGAAGGAGATATCTTGGGTTTAAACATAAAAGAGAAGATTCCAGGCGGGCTTTCAGCTCAGGAAACCATTAAAATGATTAAGGGAAAGGGAGGTTTGGCAATTATCGCTCATCCATTTGGAATGTTCTGTTCTTTCAAAGGGGATTTGTATAGTCTTATTGAATATATAGACGGAATGGAGGTATTAAATGGATCACTTTCTATGTTTGAGAATAAAAAAGCATTAGATTTTGCTACAAAAAATAGCCTTGTTTTTACCGCTGGATCAGACGCTCATTCTCCTGAATTTATTGGGAGAGTATATATTGAGATTCCTGGTAAAAATCTTTCAGTCAAGGATGTTTTAAAAGCAATAAGAGGAAAAAAGTCAGTATTAAAGGGCAGGGAATATTTTTTTTTAGAGAGAATAAAGGATCATATAAAAAGAAATATTATTAAGATAAGGTATTATGTTGCAACAAAAAAGAGAAAGCTTTAGGGTTCTTGAAAGAAAAACGGGAAGCGTATTTTCAAGATTTAATCTATCTCCAAACCAATACACCTTAACCTCTTTATTGTTTGCCGGAATCTCTTTTTACTTTTTGACAAGGTTACGGTTTGTGCCGGCTTTGATATTTTTTGCATTGGCAGCTTTTTTGGATTTTATTGATGGAGCTGTAGCTAGAACTACTAATAGAGCAACAAAAAAAGGCGCTTATTTAGACACAGTTTGTGACCGTTATGTAGAGGGAATTATTTTGTTAGGTTTTCTTTTTATCCCTCTTCCTGATATTATTTTTTCTTCAAAAATCTGGATTTTCTTAGCCCTTTTTGGTTCTTTAATGACCACCTATTCTAAAGCTGCTGCTAAAGAAAAAGAGATAATAACAAAAGAGCTAAAAATAGGGTTTATAGGAAGAGGAGAAAGAATGATTCTTGTTTTTTTTGCAATGCTTTTAGGAATAGTGAATCTTTATTTTACAGCCTATTTAATAATATTGTTTGCCGTATTAACAAATATTACAGCTGTTCAGCGTATATGTTTAACCCTCGGTCCAGGAAAGTGCTAAGGCATCTGGACCCGCAATTGCTCCAATAATATTATTCACCAGGGTAATATAGAGAACACTGGCTCCTTTTATTTCTTTTTTTATCATTTTTTTTAATTTCTGGGCAGAAGTTAGGTTGTCTCCATGACTGATAATTACCCAGATTTTTTTATTTTCTTCTTGCAGTTTTTTTGTTTTTTCTTTTATTTCTCTAAAAAGAGCTAATGGGATGTCCTTTGCTCCGGTTTTAATTCCTATTGCTTTTAAAACTCCATCCCTGAAACCAAGAATAGGACGTATTCCTATTTTACTCATTTTCCTTACCCAGTTTGCCACAGGAGAGGAGATTCTGCCTGAAGCTTCTATCCATTTTGGGTCTTTAAATATTACACGAAGATGGATTCTTGAAGGTAGATTTTTTAGCTTTTCTGCTATTTTTTCAGCGTTAAGCTCGGTATTTTTAATTAATTCAATTGCCTTAAAAACCAAAAGCGCCTCACCTCCGCTGACATTTAGTGAGTCGACAACAAACACCTTTTTTTGTTGTTCTGGCAATAAAAAGTTTTTTGCTTGAATGGCTGAATTATAAGTACCGGAGAGTTTTGAGGTTAAAGTGATGCAAACAATTTCTTCAAAATTTTCAAACTGTTTTTTGTAGGCGTCTAAAAAATCTTTAGGAGAAGGCTGTGAGGTTTTACCAAAACTCTTTATTCCTCTTTTTTCAGCTTCTCGCATTTTTTGAAAAGTATTTTTTCCAGGGAGATCTTTTATTTCTGGCCAATCTAATTTTATTGGAACAATTTCAATATTGTGTTTTTGGATTATATCCTTTGGAAGATCAGCACCTTCATCAACCACCAATCCTATATGTTTCATACTATTTTCATATTTATTTACTTATTTAAGAATTCGACCTTTATTTGAGATTATTGAAATTATATATTTTTAAAGTGGCTGATTTTTATTTTCTTTTCAGCGCGGCATATTGTTATTGCTATAATGTCTATCTGCCACTTTGAGTTTAGAGGGATTTTATTTTTAATCAGCCAATACTCAGCAGTTTTTGCTATCTTTCTTCTTTTTTTGTAATTCACCTTATCTTCTGGAAGAAAAGAAGCATCTTTTAAGAGAGAATTTATTTTGATAGTTTTCACCTCGATAAAAGAAAAAATATCTTTTTTCTTTGCTATTATATCTATCTCTCCTTTTTGGGGATTTCCAGGAATTCTAAAACAATAATTTTTATCTATAATTTTATATCCTTTATTTTTAAGATATTTTCTTGCTAATTTTTCTCCTAGAGTTCCAATATTTTTTGTTTTCATATGGACCTGACGGGAGTTGAACCCATGTCTCTGCAATGCGAATGCAGTGCTCTACCGTTGAGCTACAGGCCCATTTTATAATTTCAGTAAAACTTTTACTTCTCTTAAAGAATTAATTCTTACTCCTTGATATTCCTTAAATTTATCCTCTCTATCAATTAATATTGTTTTCATACCCAACTTTTGAGGTGTAATGAGATCTCTTTCAATGTCATCACCTATCATTACTGCTTCTTCGGGTTTTAAGCCAAAGGAATTAATTACTGTCATAAACACTTTTGGATCAGGCTTCAAGGCTTTAGTTTCATGAGGTGTAAAGATTGCGCTGAATCCTTTTAAGCCAACACTTTCAACAAGGAATTTTGAGCTATCAGTTAAAATCACTTTTTTGAAGGATAGTTTTGAAACTTCCTTTACGTCGTCGTACAGATTAAACCTACATTCTTTTTTTAAGAAATCTACAAGATTAGACAGGTTTTTTTCTTTTAAATCTTTTGCAAAATTTCTAAAAATATGTTTAGCAAAGTCGTTCCAATCCCGAGAGATACACATTAATTTAGAGAACATCGAAGAGAAATACTTTCTCTCTTCTAAGGTGTTAAGTTTAATCCCAAAAGCCCCGAGAGAAGAATAAAATTTCTCAGGATCAGTTTTAACTGGATACGCCAAGGTTTTCCAGAAATCAAAAATGATTAATTTTACTGCCATTCGGGGCACCCGGATTCGAACCGGGAATCTCTGGCGCCCGATGCCAGCGCGTTAGCCAATTGCGCTATACCCCGTCATATTAAATTCAAAGCACGAAATACGAAATTCGAAACAGATTCGAAATTTGGATTTTGAATTTTGGCATTATTTTGGGTTTTAGGTTACCCAATATTTCTTTTTTGTCATTTTGTCTCTTTTTATTTCTATTTCTTTTATTTCCTTTCTTGCTTTTTCAGCTAACAAGGTTAATTCTTTCTCTTTTTTTCTGCCTAATTTTTTTATTTCTTTTTCTAAGATTTCTTTTTTATTCTTTTTAGGGTCATCTAATACATATTTGAGCAGGATGTCCAATATTTGTCCTACCTTTGGACCAGGTTTTATCTTTAAGATTCTCATTACATCTGTTCCGTTTATTTTTAGCATTTTGCTTGAGATAGGGTCTTGAGAGACTTTTTCTATCACATATCTTAAGTGTCTTAATTTATAAGGCTCTGCTTTCGGTACCCCAGAGCCAATTCTGTCAGCCATTCTTACTTGTATTAATTCTTCCATGTTTTCAGGACCAACCTGTCTTACTAATCTTCTGACAGAGCTTTCTCCAACTTCTCCCGGATTGTAATAAAAAAGATGATATCTAACAAGTTTTACAATTTTTTCTATTTCTTTTTTAGGAAATTTTAATCTGTTTAGTATGTGGGCTGTCATTTTTGCTCCTACTATTTCATGGCCGTAAAAAGTTGCGTCTGGTCCTTTTCCCCGTTTTGTTCTAGGTTTCCCTATATCGTGAAGCAGAGCCGCTAGTCTAACATATTTATTGAAGTTCTGTTTAGCAGCATAATCAAGTGAGCGTAGATAATGTTCGTAGCAATTATATATATGATGCTTATTTTGTTCTACCTTGTATCCTTCTTCTAATTCCGGGATGATATATTTTAATAATTCTAACCTCCTTAATAACTCGATACCCTCAGTTGCCCTTTCGCACATAATTATTTTTAAGAATTCATCTCTTATTCTTTCTTTTGATATTGCTTGTAGCCATATTGAATTGTTTTTAATAGCTTTTGCTGTTTTTTCTTCAATCTTCCAGTTTTTACCTAATGTTACAGCAAACCTTACAGCTCTCATCATTCTTAAAGCATCTTCTGAGAATCGTTCCTCTGGATTTCCTACAGCTCTAATGAGCTTATTTTTTAAATCTGTTTGTCCTTTGAAAGGATCAATCAATATAAATGATGTTCGAGGTTCGAGGTTCGAGGTTCGATGTTCGATGTTCGAGGTTCGAGGTTCGAGGTTCGGTGTTCGGTGTTCGAGGTTCGAGGTTTGGTGTTCGATGTTCGATGTTCGATGTTTGATGTTTGAGGTTAGGATTTTGGCTTTTGATATTTGAGATTTAGATTTTATTCCTAATGCCATTGCATTTACAGTAAAATCTCTTCTTGCTAAATCCTCTTCTATGGTTTTTGCAAATTTTATTTCGCTCGGATGGCGTTTATCTGTATATTTTGTTTCCAATCTATATGTGGTGATTTCAATCTCTTTTAGTGTTGGATTATTGCTTTTTGTCTGTACAGTTACTGTAAAGAATTTGTTTTTATAAAAACTGTTTGGAAATATTTTTTGAATTTCTTTTGGTTTAGCATTTGTTGTTATGTCCCAATCTTTTGGCTCTTTTTTTCTTAATAAATCCCTAACACATCCCCCTACTGCATAGGCTTCAAAACCGTTATTTTTTAATTCCTCGATGATAGATTTTACTTCTTTTGGAATTTGCATAAATATCCATTTATACAGTTTCTGCATACCTGATTTTATCTTAAAACCTTGTTTTTTTCAATCTGTTTGGTAAAATAATTTAGCGCCCCCGTAGCTCAATTGGATAGAGCGTGTGGCTTCGGACCACAAGGTTGTGCGTTCGAATCGTACCGGGGGCACTGATTCATAGAGTTGAAAACGACAATGTATTTTCATTTAACATGAAAAAAACATTCCTGATAATCTTTTTAATTTTATTTTTCATTCCAGTATCTACATTTGCTTTATGTGAAGGACCGATTGTCCCTTGCGGCAGAGAAGGAACTCCTCCTTGCACACTTTGTCATTTATTTGAGATATTTAACAATATTTTAGAATTTTTACTTACCTGTGTTGTACCAATAATTGGAGGAGCTATGTTGGTGTTTGGGGGAGCAGTTTTTTTAATATCGGGTGCTGATCCGAATCTTTTTGCTAAGGCAAAAGGAATTGTGACAGCTACAATTGTTGGTATTATTATTGTATTCAGTTCATGGGTATTATTAAACACCTTTTTGACCTTTATCGGAATAGCAGAATGGGTTGGTATTGATGAGGGAGGTTGGACAATTGTATGTGCTTATTCTTCAGGAAACGGAGGAGGCAACGGAGGAGGACAAGACGGAGGAGATGGTCAGACCATAAGATGGTGTGGTGACTGTTTAAAAACAGATTCTCAAGGGAATTGTGTGAGTAAAGAAACTACAACCTGGGGAGAGTTAGCTAATGATCCAAACTATACTTTTAATTGCAAGGGAGAGAATCAAAGATGTTATGAAGGAGAATGCAAGACTTGTGAAGGGATAGTTGCTCCAGATGGATTGGGGGGTGTAGGCTGTTGGTATAAAGGCACAGGAGCATTTCGGGAAACATGTGATAATGTTTGTAGCGGACATGGAGGATGTGTTCCCGGCGATTGGAGAGATGACACAGAATGTACAGTGATGAAAGAATTGCTTGCAGGTGAAGGAGGGTGTAGCTCCTGCGGCGAGGCAGAAACAATAGTAGGATGGAGTTATGTTTGCGACAACGGGGCTCCTTATATATACATAGATATTTTTGGAAATCGACTTTGTAAATATCGATGTTCGAATAAAGCACAATCCTGTAGCGAATTTGCTCCCGGGAGTAATCCCAGAGCTTGTATATGTAATTTTTAAAAAGAGCCCCCATAGCTCAATTGGCAGAGCAGTTGCCTCTTAAGCAATTGGTTCCAGGTTCGAGTCCTGGTGGGGGCAGATGGTGGCCGTAGCTCAATTGGCAGAGCGCCAGATTGTGGCCCTGGTGGTTGGGAGTTCGAGTCTCCTCGGCCACCCTTTTTTTATTTAAGTTTTGTATAGATATTAAAAAAAAGCAGTTCTTACTGCTTTTATAATTCTTATAATTCGGCTTGTTCTCCAGCTAAATGAGACTCTTTGATACAATCTTTTCGGTATAGGCACCCATAACATTCTTTATATCTGCCTAGTTTATAGATATTAAGATTTATACCTCTTCCCCTGCACACAGGTATATATTGGTCAGGTATTGAATTTTTAAATTTCTCTGGCCAATTCGCAGGTGTTTCTTTGCCGTCAAAAAGAGGAATAAGAAATGTAGCAACAATTGGCTTATAGTTCAAATAAAAATTATTCTTTTTACTCAATATCTCAAAAGCTTCTCTTGCCTTTTTTTCAGCCTGCTCTTGGCTTAAAGCTGGTACAAATTCACACCAAGTTTTTTTATTTGTTTTCTTGTTAACTATATTTGTCTTAAATATCAAATCCTTCATTGTGGGAAAACCTACAATTACTTGGAATTTTAACAAAAAAATTCACCCTTTTAATGTGCTTTTAATATCTTTTTCTACTTTGTTTTTTATTTATTGTCAAAGATTTTAGAAACAACCCCCATTTTTATTAATTTTTGCTTCTTTAAAATTTTCTGTTAAGATAGAAAAGAAAATTTAAAATAAATAGGTTGTTGAAATGACAGAAGAAAAAGATAATTATTTTGACACTTTTCTTGATTTCCCAGCAGATATAGCAGCTCCTCTTAATGTTTTGAGTATATTTAGAGAAATTAACAAAAGGATTAAAGAAAAAAGAGAGAGAAACGAGAAAGCTAAAACAAAGAAATAGTTATAAGATTTTAGCGAAGATGCCACATCGTTTATTGTGGCTTTTTTATTTCAAAACAGATTCTTTGGTTACATTTCTTTAAAGAGATAGAGACAGGATTTGTTATAATAAGAATATGACAAGAAACAGAGAATATCAGATAAACTGCATTGTGTTTAAAAAACAAAATAAAGATATAAAGTTTCTTCTTTTGAAACGAATCGCTGAAAGAGGAGGGTTTTGGCAATCTATTACAGGAGGAGTTGGAGTGGGAGAAGACAGAATAAAAGCTATAAGGCGAGAACTAAAAGAAGAAACAGGAATAACAAAATTTAAAAAGGTAATAGATACAAAGTTTTCATATTCTTTTGTTAATAGAGAGGGTAGAAAGCTTGAAGAACATGTATATGGTATTGAAATAAATCCGAATCAAAAGATTACACTTTCTTGGGAGCATACTGAAAGGAAGTGGGTAGATTTAAAAGAGGCGTTAAAATTATTAAAATATAAGAATAACAAAAAAGCTTTTAAAATTCTTTATCAAAGAATAACTTCTTGAAACAAAAGGTCGATTATTAATTTCAATAAAAGAAATATGACAATAAAGAACTTTATTAATATAGCCACCCCTTTTGTTTTAGGAATTATAATAGGTGTAGGCCTAACTTATTTTGCTTTTTATTTTTCTTTAGAACAAAAGAGCATTTCCTTAAAAGAGGAGATTAATAGTTTCGAAGAATGTGTGTCAAAGGGATATTCGGTTTTAGAATCTTTCCCGCGTCAATGTAAGACTCCTGATGGGAGAGTATTTACAGAGAAATCCATCGCTCCTAAAAGCTGTATAAAAGACACTGATTGTATTGTATTTGGCACACCCGAGGATTCTAACTGCGGATGTTTTAATAAAGATTATCAGTGGGAGTCTTTTAATAAGTATAAAGATGTATGCGTTGTTCCATCTTCATGTTTATGTAAAAACGGAGAGTGCGTTGATTTTTTCGATGCTACTAATTGGAATTTTTACGAAAACAAAGAGTATGGTTTTAGGATGAAATATCCATCTGCGATTAAAGAAAACCAAATTCACTTTTGGGAGAAAGATAAATTTTTAGGAGAACCTAATTTATACGGTTTGAGTTTCTCACTTTATTGTTATTCAGGGGCTGGAGAACGGGTTTTGTATAGTTCATTTATAGTAAAGGTAGACGCTAATGCAGATAATCTTCTACTCAAAGATTGGATTCAAAAATATGAATATTGTGGCCCAAGAAAGGGAGAGGAATTAGATATTGGTAAGTTGAACTTAGAAGAGTTTTATCTGCACGGATATGAAGGAATGAAGATTAAAAATTTGGGAGGATGTCCTCCGGGAGGAGGAGGTGTAGATGAAATAGCTTATATAAGTAAAGATTCGATGATATATAAAATATCGGCTGTTTCTGAGATATTATCTGAAGAGTTTCGTGAGAATTGTTTAGAGAGAGAAAGTAATATTTTCAATCAGATACTTTCCACATTTGAGTTTATATAAAGCAAATATAGGGATTGAAGGAAGATATTTGTTTCAGCAAACACCTTTTAAATTTTTTGTCATTAGATGTTAAGGAGAATAATGCTATGAAGAATTTTGAAAACTTTGAAGTGAGAACTTCAGAGGAAAAAGAAAAAAGAGAAGAACTTTTAGGGTTTTTGGTTAAACAGATATCTCTTCCTTCTGAAAAATGGAATGATAGGTTTAAAGAGTATATAAGAGAAAAGCTGGAAGAAAAGAAAAAAAGGGAAAAAGAAAGCGAAGAGTTGTCTCCAGAGGAAGCAGAGGAATTGGATTTTAAAAGATATTTGCGAGCTTTGAATATTGATTTTGAAAAATTGAAAGGCAAAAAGATATTAGACCTTGGATGTGGAGAAGGAGGATTTGTTAAAAAATGTGTTGATAAAGGAATTAAAGAGGTGTATGGATTAGATAAAAAAGTAAATCCTGAGAGTTTTGAGAAAAGATATAAGAATCATTTTCTGAAAGGAGATTTTGAGAAAGAACTTCCTATTAGAGATTTTGATTATATATTTTCTGTAGGTGCAGTGTTTGCGCCTGTAGAGAAATCTGAAAAAAGGAATCCCCCAAAAACATTACTTTTTGCATTAGAGGCTTTAAAGAAAAATGGAGAAATTAGAATATATCCTATTTGTAAAGCTCCTCCTAAAAGCAACTTGAAAGGAATTGAATATTCAAGAAAAAGATGGGAGGAGATTTTAAAAGATTTGTCAAAAAACAAAGAGATTAATTATGTTTTACAACCAATAGATATTGCAGTTTCAGGAAAGAAACCCGATGTTTGGTTAGAAGAAGTATTGATAATAAAAAAGAATAAATAATATGGAACAAATAATTTCAAAAGAAGAATTTGCTAAATTGAAAAGAATGAAAGGAGAAGTGAGAGGTGTTGCCCTAAAAGGTGAGGCTGATTTTGTTTTAAAAGAAGAAGGCAGAGAAGGTTTGGAAAGATTGGAGGAAGTAATCACAAATCTTGGTTATCCTATAAGATATAAAGAAATAAAAGCAACAAGATTTTATCCTTTATGGCTTGAAGCTTTGACTCTTCTTGTTATTAAAAGACTTTTTAATTATAAAAATGAGAAATTCCAAAAGATTGGCAGTTTTGAATCCAAGATTTCTTTGATTATAAGGCTCTTTATGAAATATTTTGTTTCTTTGGAAAGAATGATAAAAGAAGTTCCTAAGATGTGGAGGAAATATTATACAATTGGGAACCTTAAAGTAATAGAGTTTAATAAAGAGAAAAGGCAGGGAGTTCTGCGGTTAGAAGGTTTCCAATCCACACCTCTTTTGCAAGAAACATTTAAAGGGGTGTTTTCAAGCGTGATTCAAATGATAATCAATAGGCCTGTAATCTGTGAAGAAAAGAGATGTTCTCTTGAAAAAGATGATTGTTATGAGTTTTTGTTAAAATGGTAAAAGAGGAAAATAAGTAAATTGTTGACATTATATTTTTAATAGTTAATACTAAAAGTGAAATAACAATATAAAGTATTATTTATTATATGGTATTAAGAAATATTGAAAGTTTCCCTCAGGAAAGGGAAAATATAAAGATTCCAGAGGAGGAAATAGAAAAGAGAGCTAAAGAGATACTCGAGAATATGCCAGAGGAACTAAAAGAGGAATTAAAAAAAGAGGGAATAGAAAATCTTGAAGAATGGGCAAAAGAGAAAGCTGAAAAGCAATTGGTAAAAGAAGAAAGATTTGAAAGCGGATATATATAAATTTCCTTGTTAGTTTCGGAATTTCATAAAATTTGTAGATTTATTTTAGGAATTTGTGTTAATAAACCCCTGAGTTAGATATTTTCCTCAGGTTTTTTGTTGACAAAAAAGATTGTTTTTTCATAATAATAGATTAAAAATTAAATACTGGGAGAAAAGTGAAAAATGGATTTTGTTATTGTGCTTATATTAATTTTTTTAACGGGTGTTTTGGCTTTTGTTTCCTTGGGCGCTATTCAGATCCTTGCTTACGAGTTTTATGAGAATTCTTCTTTATCTTGGAGAAGTTCATATATTGCAGCTCTAATAATTATTCTTGTTTTCTTTTTATTGGGCATTTCTGATCTTTATATTTTTGTTTTTGCTGGAATTTAATATTAAAAGATTTGAAAGGGTGATAATAGATGGAAAGAAAATAACAATTAGCTTGCCTCAAGAATTGATAAAGAAACTGGAAGAGATTAAAGATAAAACAGGAATTTCAATCAGTGCCTAATTGAGACATGTATTAAGCTCTGCATTCCCTTAGATAGCCTTTTGGAGTTTTTAAAAATCAAAACAGACAAAAAAGAAAAATATTAATTTCTTAAGCGATGATAATCGCTTTTTTTATTGTTTATCACAAAATAATATTCTATGATGACTTATTAAAAAAGAAAACAATGTACCCTTATTTATTTTCTATTTTTAAAAAACATAAAAACTTAATAATTGGTTTTTCGCGAAAAAGAGACGGTTCAATGAAACTGACAGGAGATTTTTTAAGGGATAAAACAAGCTTTGAAAACAGACAGAGATTTTTTGAAAAGTTAGGAATCAAGCTTTCTTCAATAGTGAGCGCAGGATTGATTCACAGCAATAATGTTCAAATAGTTGATATTGGAGATGCGGGTAAAATTATTCCAGATACCGATGGGTTGATAACAAATTCTAAGGGTATTTTTCTATCGATAACTGTGGCAGACTGCCTGCCGGTATTTTTTTATGATGATGAAAATAAAGTTATTGCTTTATCTCATGCTGGATGGAGAGGCCTTCACAAGAATATTTTGCAAATTACAGTTGAGAAAATGAATAAAAGTTTTGGGAGCAAGCCTCAAGATATTTTAGTTGGGATAGGACCTAGTATCTCCAAATGTCATTATGAGATTGGAAAGGATCTGAAAGAAAAATTTGACCTGACATCTAGAGAGATTTTTGTAAAAAGAAAGGAAAAGACATTTTTAGACCTAAAAAAAGTAGGTGAAATTCAGCTTTTAAATGTTGGTATTAAAAAACAAAATATTGAAATCAGTCAAGAATGTACTTTCTGTATGCCGCATAAATATTTCTCCTATAGAAGAGACAAGCCAAAGATTGTTCAGGCAATGATTGCTGTTATTGGGATGAAATGATTTTTATTTCTTAGATTTTTTGTTAAAATAGCTTAATAAGTTATAAACCAATGAAACAAGATCAAAGAGAAAAATCAAGAAGGGAAAAAGAGTACGTTTCTGAAAAGGAAAAAGAAGAAAAAGAATATTACACAGAAGAAAAGGAAGCAGAGAAGGAATTATTTGAGAGAATAATTGAAGAGAAATTCAAGGAAGAATACAAGAAAATGCAGAAAGTGCCGGGTTTGGAAGAAGAAATTAAAAAGGAGGCTCAAGAGGTGAAAAAATTAAAGAAACAGGGAAAAGTATCTCGTTTGTTGAAGCTTGCAGAAGAAAAAGGATTATTTTTTGCAATAGCCGTTGCAAGAAAGATGGAAACCCCATACATTTTAGACATTCTCCATGACATTTTGGCGCAAAATGAATTTTATAAAAAGTTTTTAAAGGAATAATTTATGGAGATTTTTTATTGGATAATATTAGTTTTAATTTTTATAGTATCAGCCGTTTTCGCTTTCTATCTTTCGAGAAAGAAAGAAAAGGGACAAATCTTAGAAAGTTTAGATATGTCCCTTTTTTTAGTGACAATGCCAAAACATCCTTTAAAAAAGGAAGAAGTAAGAGGGAAGGAAGAGAAAGTATTAATCGCACAGATGGAGCAGATTTTTACCAATTTTTTACATATTAAAAAAGGAGGATTTTTTGAAAAGATTGTTTATGGTACTCCGAGGATAGCGCTTGAGATAGCTTCTCAATTAGGGGGTAGTGATATTTCGTTTTATGTGGCTGTACCTAAGTTTTTAGAAACTGCACTTGAAAAGTATATACAAGGAGTCTATCCAAGAGCAGTAGTGGAAAAGATTCCTCAGGATTATACTATTTTCGAACCGGAAGGCGCTACAGCTGGTTCATACTTACTCCTTACTCAGTCATATTTTTTTCCAATTAATACTTATAGGAACTTTGAAAAGGATCCTTTAGCAGCTATCACTAATGCGTTGAGTAAAATTGCTCCTGATGAGGGAGCTGCAATTCAGATAATTATTAAACCTTCAAAACTAAATCTTAAAAGAAAAGGAGAAAAGGCAATAAGAAAAATAAAAGAGGGCAAACCAGTAAAAACAGCTATAATAGAAGCCTCAAGATCTCCTATTGCTGAGTTTTTGGCTGAATTATTTGGTGTCTTTTTTGGTGCTTCTCGCCAAACTCAACAGCAAAAAACAGGAATGGCTGATTTAAGAAAAGCTCAGCTGATGATTGATGACAATGCCATCAAGTCTATACAAGCTAAGATTCAGAAACCAGTCTTTGAAACAAACATTCGTTTGTTAAGTTCAGCAAAGACACAAGAGAGAGCAAGAGAAATTTTGGCGCACCTTGAAGGAGTGTTTGGTCAGTTTTCTCTTCTTGTGTCAAATAGTTTAAAACCAATAGAGGTAAAAGGAGGACGTTTGAGAAAGCTTGTATATGATTTTAGTTTTAGGAATTTTAATCCAAAGGAAAAGATAATTTTGAACATTGAAGAACTAACCAGTATTTATCACTTCCCTACCCATTATATAGAGACTCCGTATATAAAGAGTGTAAGAAGCGGAGTTGCGGCTCCTCCACCTGAACTTCCAGAAAGAGGATTAAATTTAATTGGAAGAGTGGTTTTTAGGGGAGAAGAAAAAAAAGTATTCTTTGCCACAAAAGGAGACAGAAGAAGACATTTTTATATTGTAGGACAGACAGGTACGGGTAAAAGTAGTCTTTTAAGAGAGATGATAAGACAAGACATTGAAAATGGAGAGGGGGTTGGTGTAATAGATCCTCATGGTGATCTAATCGAGAATACTTTAGCAAATATTCCAAAAGAAAGAGCAGAGGATGTAGTATTATTTGAACCATTTGATACAACCAGACCAATAGGTTTGAATATGCTTGAGTATGACACCCCTGAACAGAAAGATTTTGCAGTGCAGGAAATGATAGCTATTTTTCATAAACTTTTCCCGCCCGAGATTATAGGTCCTATGTTCGAGCATTATATGAGAAATGCAATGCTGGCGATAATGGCAAATAAAGCAGACCCAGGCACACTTGTTGAGATTCCTCGAATGTTTACAGATGAGGAATTTATGGCTCATAAGCTGAAAAGCGTAACAGATCCAATTGTAAGAAATTTCTGGCTTAGAGAATGGAAGCAGACAACAGGAGCTACGAGGTCTGATATGTTGGGATATGTGGTTTCAAAGGTGGGGCGTTTTATTGAAAATGAAATGATGAGAAACATTATAGGTCAGCCTCATTCTGGTTTTGATTTAGGGAAGATAATGGATGAGGGTAAGATTTTCTTAGCGAATTTATCAAAAGGACTAACAGGAGAAGTGAATTCTTCTTTGTTGGGATTAATATTGGTTTCCAAAATGCAGATGGCGGCTATGAGAAGGGCAAGGGTTCCTGAAGAAAAAAGAAAGGATTTTTATTTATATATTGATGAGTTTCAGAACTTTACCACAGACAGCATAGCCACTATTTTGTCAGAAGCAAGGAAATACCGCCTGAATTTAATCTTAGCCCATCAATATATTCCTCAGCTTGTTCCTGAGATTAGAAACGCTGTGTTGGGGAATGTAGGCACAATTGGGTCCTTTAGGGTAGGAGCTGATGATGCTGAATTTCTAGAGAAACAATTTGAGCCTCATTTCTCACGTTTTGATTTGGTTAATCTTGACAATTTCAATTTAATCATTAAAATGATGATTGCCAACAAGATTTCAGAAGCCTTTAAGATGGAAACATATCCTCCTAAAGAAGGGAATCCTGAAATGATTCTCTTAATTAAGAAAATCTCAAAAGAAAAGTACGGCAGATTAAAGGCAATAGTAGAAGATGAGATTTTAAAAAGGTCAAAATTAGCTAATTTTTAACTATATAATAATATGTTTGGTAAAAATATAGAAAAAAGAATAAAAAAATTAGAGAAAAGGGAGAAGAAAACTAAAGGAAAAAAAGAAATCGAGCCTTGGTCTGATATTTTGGAAGAAGATAAGAAAAGGTTGCTTGGAGATATAGAAAAGTTGGAGATTATTGATTCTGAGACAAAAAAGAAAATAGGGGATAAACTTCAGGAAATGAGCGATTTGTTGATAAAAGAGTATGCCGTAAAGTTTTATAACCAAGAAAAACTTGGAAAGAAATTTGGGATCGTAAAAGAAGTTGATGAGGACATTATGGCTAATATTGCATTAAGAAAGGGAAAAGCCTTGGAGTTATTGATGTCTGACAAAAAGATACAAAAAAAATACAAAGATCATTTAAAAATTCGCAGGTTGAATATATTAAGAGACGCTATAAGGAAAGACAAGGTACCTCTTGAAGCACAATTTTTAATTCTAAATACTTTGAATGAGGAACTTCCCGAGCCAACAGATAATGAGGACTTAAAACTCCAAAGTTTGGGTTTAGAGGAATTAAAAAAAATAGAAGACTTGTCAGATGAGGAATTAAATAAATTGCAGGAAGAAGAAAAGAAGAAGAGAATAGAGGAGAAAACCCTACTAGAAAAATTCATGCTAAAAGAAAGGAAAATTTTAGCTGAGAATCTAAGTGGAAAAGACTTAAGCACCCAAAAAAATCTTAAATATTTAGATGGATATATTAAGGAAATTGGAAGCAAAAAAAACGCTGAAAGAAAAATCGAAGAGTTCTATAAAGAAGTTAAAAAGGACTTGATAGAAAAATTTCTCAAGGAACTCATCAGCGAAGAGGAAGAAAAAAAATTGGAAAAGGTTTTTGAGGAGAAAGGAAAGAATCCAACAAAATTTTTGGACATGGTTTATTACGGAAGAGGAAGTGAATTTAAAAAAATAAAAGGAGATGATTGGGAGGAAGACAAACCCCATTTTATAGATTTTTTAAAACGATGGGGATTCAGATTTAAAAAAGATAAGATAGAGACTAAGTTGAAAAACGTTAATAAAGTGGAGTATAAAGATAAATTTAAGGACAAAAAAAGCTTTGTAGGATGGGTTGTTTCATTACTTTTAGGTCTTGTCAGCGAATAATAAAAGAAAATAGAATAATAAATAAATGAAGAAAAATATATGGCTATTATTAATCTACTTTATAACGAGAGTTTAGAAAAATTTATAAAATCTCTTAAAATCGATTCTGCTCAAAAAAAAGAATTGATTTCAAAAGTGCCTGGCATGAACTTAGAACAAAGAAAAAAGCTATTTAGAATTTTGACTGATGTATATCTTTTGGATCAAGAAGAAAAAGAGGCTCTTGAGAAAATTGAGAAATTTTGGGAAGAGTAATTTATAACATCTATGTGTGTTGAGATACCTAGCAGAGTGGTTTTGGTAAAACACAACCAGGCAAAAATAAAACAAGGAGAGCACTCCTGTTGGGTTGATATTTCAGCAATTGATGAAGAGGTAAAAGAAGGAGATTATTTGATTACCTATCAAAATATAGCTGTCAATAAGGTTCCGCAAAAAGAGATAGAAGAACTTTTAGCATTAATCGGGGACTTACCAGAACATCATCATTAATGTACAGCGCAGGTAATACAAGGGTCAAAAGCCCTTATTAGTTTTTCAATCTCTCTTTTTTGTTTTTCAGGCAAAGTTTCTTTGTCTTTTTTTATTAGAGCTTGGATCTCTTTTTCCAAGGAAGCTAAGTTAATTTGGGTTGGTGTTACAACATTATAATTTTTTATTTTCCCTTCGGGATTGATTTTCACTGCATGGCATAATACTCCTCTCGGCGCTTCTATACAGGCTTTGCCAGATACAGTTTCTTTTGGAGATATTTTTTCTACCCCTTTTGCTTTTTCTAAATCTAAACCTTTTATTTTTTCAATTAAATTTAAGACTTCTTCAAGCAAATGCAGAATTTCAATTCCTTGAGCCAAATTATTGTTAAATGGATTTTTAAACTCGAATTTAAAATCCTCAAAAGCTGTTTTAGCTTTTTTATTCAAAAATTCAGAAAAATTAGCAAGGCGGGATAATGCCCCTACTTTTATGATTTTTCCATTTTCTAATACTCCTAATTTAACAGGGGAATCTTTTTCAATAAGGGTTTTTACAGGTAGAGAGAATCTGCCTGGATAGAAAGGATAAGAGTTAATAAAAGGTTGAATTGTTGCAAATTGTATATCTACTTTAATATCTGGCACTTCTAATCCAGAAAAAAGCTTTATTAAATCCTGCGCTTCGTCAATTACATCAAGGATTGAATTCTTAATTGAAAAAAGCTCTTCCATTTTTGGCGGTTTTCTAAATCCACCCAATGTTGTGTTGGTGGGAAAAGCAGAGGATCCTCCTATAACATTTAAGATTTTATCAGCCGTTCTCTTGAGGTTCAGCATCAAATGAAACTCTGCAGGGTATTTTTTTGAAAGCTCAATACCGCTTTTGATACCGGCATAATCAGGAAGAACTAAGAAAAAAAGGTGCAGGACATGGCTTTTTATAATTTGAGCAGCAGATAAAATCTTTCTTAAAATAACGGCTTCTTTGGAAGGCGATATTTTTAACGCATCTTCAATAGCGGAGAGTGAACAGAGGTTGTGGGCTATGGGACAGATGCCGCAGATTCTAGAGGTAATAAAAGGCGCCCTGGTATAATCTTTATCCAGAAGCAGGCCTTCTACCAATCTTTCACTCTCTTCAACCTCGAATTCTGCTTTTTTTTCTTTAAAATTAATCCTCAAAATTCCATGCCCCTCTATTTTGGCAGTGAAATCAGGAGTAGAAACCTCTTTTATCTTAGATGAAACCTCTTCTTTTTTTATTTTTTCTAAGAACTTTTTAAAAAGAGGAATACTCGGAGGACATCCTGGAATTTTTTCATCAACCTTAATGAATTTTTCAATTGGTTCCAAGAACTCAGCTTTTAATCTGTAATCTTTGTCATAAATCTTTGCAGCCATTTTCTTTCTATTTTCAGGAGTAAGCTCGGCAAAGAAATTTCCCGAGATAGCACAAGCTCCTATTGCTACCACTATTTTTGAAGTTTCTCTAATTTCTTTTAAGAGCTTTATATGTTCTTTTGTGGTAGCAGCTCCTTCTACAAAAGCAATATCAAAATCTTTTTCTTTTGGTTTTTCTGAGAGAAGTCTCCAATGTGTTATTTCAAAATCTTGGAAGAAATCAAAAAGATGCTCATCTAAAGAAAACAAATGAAATTCACAACCCTCACATCCAGTGAGGTCAAAAATGGCAATTTTTGTTTTTGGCATATTATTGTATTATAACTGATTTGCGAAGTTTTTCTAATTCTGTTAATATCAGTAAGGATTTTAACAAGGAGATAAATAAATATGAAAAAAGGAATATTGTTGGCAGCAACATTTTCTTTTGGGTGCAACAGAGCTAATCAATTGAGTATTACTTCAATTCTTAAGCAATATTCAGAATCAGAAGGAAAATCTCATTCAGACGAAGAAATCAGGCGTCATTTGGAAAAGCTTTTTTCTTATATCTATTATTTAGTGATTGCGAGATCCAATGAAATTGAAGATCCTTTTGATATTAGAGTGGTAGAGGCCCATTGGGTTGGCAATGAGCTTTTAGATAATGTTAAATTGTCAGTTGTGAAAGATGTTCTTGAAGAGATGGCTTCAAAACATGATAAAGTGATTTTGGCATTAGTAGCAAAACCTTTGATAGAAACAGGTTCAGCCCACCATAATGCTTACTCTAATCACAATCCTTATTGTTCTGTTACCTTGAAAAACGGTTTTTTTTACCACTTGGGGATTCCAAGAAAAAAAGCCACTCAACAAGAAATCGAAAATTTAGAAAAATATGGGGGAAGAGGATAACCCCTTTTTTTTTAAATTTGAAAAAAATTCACTTTTTATAGATTTTTAGTTATAATTTAAAAAGGCTGAAAATAATATAAGTTTCTAAAAGAATTTTGTGGAAACAGAAAAAAATCAAGAAGAAAAACACAAAGATAAAGATATAGAAGAAAATAAAGCCATCACCATTTTAAGTTATTTTGGGATTCTTTGCTTAGTGCCTCTTTTGCTTAAGAAAGAGAGCAAGTTTGCTAAGTTTCATGCCAAACAGGGATTAGTTATTACTATTGGATGGTTTTTTGTTGTGCTTCCTTTTATTGGGCAGATTGTGTGGCTTATTTTAATCATATTTTCAATTTGGGGACTCTTGAATGTATTAGGAGGAAAATATACGAAACTTCCTATAATCGGAGACTTGGCAGAGAAGTTTAATATCTAAATAAAATTAGTTATAATTAAATTAGAAACAATCATTAATTACAAATTCCTTAATGGAGTTGGGATAAATAAATATGGAAGAATCTCTTTCAAAAGAAAAGGTTGAAGAATATTTGAGATTCAAAGGAGAGATAAGAGGGGTTGGTTTGAAAAATTATGCAGAATTTATTCTTAAAGAAGATGGAGAGGAAGGATTGAAGGAATTAGAAGAAACAGTAGCTAAATATGGTTGTCCTATTAAATATAAAGAGCTGAATACAATGGATTTTTATCCTATAGGATATCAAGCTGTAACCATAGCTGCAATGAAGGATGTTTTACATTATGATGATGATAAATTTTATAGATTAGGAGGTTTTCAGCCAAAGATTTCTCTCATCATCAAGCTTTTTATGAGATATTTTATTTCTCTTGATAGATTAGCCAAAGAGGTTCCTAAGATGTGGAGGAAATATTATACTGTAGGAAAATTAGAGGTTCTAGAATTGAATAAAGAGAAAAAATATATGAAATTAGCGCTTAGAGACTTTCCTTGTCATCCTACTCAATGTCACCAGACCTTAAGAGGATATTTTCCCAGTGTTCTAAGAATGGTGGTAAAAGGAGAAGTGAGTTGTGAGGAGACAAAATGTGTTCATAGAGGTGATGAATATCATGAATATATATTGAGGTGGAGTTAATTTAATGATAAAATTAAATAAGTTAATAATATAAATCTATTTTTGTTATGAAAAACATAGAAGAACAAGAAAAAAAAGCAGCTCTTTTAGCAGATGATTTAACTTCATTAGAAAGCTACATTCACGATCTTTTTTATTTCTCTCCTCTTCCTCTTTCTTTCATCAGTCCTATAGGTGTACTATTAGAAGTTAATCCTTCATTTGAAGAATTGGCGAATCTAAGATCTTATGAATTGGTTGGTGAACCCATTGAAGAACTATTTGTTAAAAAAGAAATTGAAAAGATAGCCAAAGAGACCTTTAAAAAGGGCGGTGTGAGAGGAAAAGAAATAAATTTCTTTCCCAAAGGAAAAGAAAAAATAAGAGTAAAGATATATACAAAAGAAAGGAAGGATGAGAGAGGAGAAACAGTAGGATATTTTTTATGTATTTTTGATATGACAGAAATTAAAAAATTAGAAGATAAACTGAAAGAAGAAATTAAAAAGTTAAAAGAAAAACTAAAAAAGCGCAAGAAATAATCCTGACAAAAATATTGATGAAGTTTTTCTTTTTCCCAGTTTTATACTGGGTTTTTTGATTTCGATTTATACAGTATAATGGAATCAGGAAGAAAGAATATTATGAATTTTGATAATCAATCAGATAAAAAAGAAAGCAAAATCTGGATAGACAAGGATGGAATAATTAATATAAAAATAGTGTTGCAAGATCCTCTAAAGGATATCGGAGAACTTTTAAAGAAGACCAACGAGATATTAAATTCTTCAAGAGAAAAAAGGATTCTTGTAGATTTAAACGGTCCTATATTAGGACATATTCGTTCTTCTTATTCGAGGCAACAGCTTACCGGGCATCTTAAAGAATGGATAAAAGGAGTTTTATTTAAAAAGGGCGCGATATTTTCTTCAAGTGTGATAAGAAGAACAATAACATCTTTTATAGTAATGGCCAGTGGTTTGAAAAATATAAAAATATTTGAAAATAAAAAAGAAGCTTTAAGATGGCTTAAACAAAATTAAAGTTAAAGGTCTATAGAATGTATATTCTAGAATCTAATCATGGAGTCTTTTACTGATAAAATTAAAAAAGAAGATAAAATCCGTTTTCAATTAGAAGGGAAAAAAGCAGTAGTTTTTGGGGTTGCCAATGAAAAAAGTATAGCCTGGCATATTGCAAAGACTTTAAATGATAACGGTGTGAGGATCGGGCTTGGATATCAGGAAAGAGTAGAGAGTTCTGTTCTGCCTTTATTAGAAAAATTGGATAATCCTATTGCTTTAAAATGCGATGTGGTAGATGATGTTTTGCTTGATAATTTTTTTGAAGCAATTAGAAAAGAATTTACAAAAGTTGATTTTTTAATCCATAGTATAGCTTTTGCAAAGAAGCAATATTTACAGGGAAAATATTATAACATAGACAGAAAGGGGTATCAGGTTTGTCAGGAGGTAAGTTCTTATTCTTTGACAGAATTAGTAAAAAGAATATTTCCTATAATGAATAATGGAGGAAGTATAATAACAATGAGTTATTATGGAGCAGAAAAGGTAATCCCTGATTATAATGTAATGGGGGTGGCTAAAGCTGCTTTAGAAGCTTCCGTGAGGTATTTAGCTTATGATTTAGGGGAAAGGGGAATAAGAGTAAATGCAATTTCTGCAGGTCCAATCAGGACTAGTGCAGCTTCTGGTATAAACAATTTCGATAAGATATTAGAAGAAGCACGCCGGAGAGCACCCTTGAAGAGAAATATTACTGCAGAAGATGTCGCTAATTTAGCTTTGTTTTTGTGTTCTGATTTATCAAAGAACATAACTGGACAGGTTATTTATGTAGATGCAGGATATAGTGTGATGGGAATTTAATTAAATATTTATTGAAAAACAAAAAAAAGCCCAATATTTAGGCTTTTTTAATTTTTTCAAGCTAATATTATTATTTCTTTTCTCCTAATTTCAATCTCAGATTTATTTCTATATCATCTCTTAGGACCTTTAGTGTAACCTCATCTCCTATTTTGTGGTGTTTTAATACTTCTGCCAAGGGATTGTCTTCATTTATTTTTTTCCCATCGCACTCCAAGATTATATCATATTCTTTTAAGCCTGCCTTGTCTGCGGGTGAGTCTTTGATGACAGCTTTTTCTCCTAAGCTTTCTCTTACAATCAGCGCTCCATAATCAACAGGAAGTTTATTGGCTCTTGCAATTTCTTTGTTCAAGAGGAAATATCTAACTCCTAAGAAAGGTTTTTTAATCTTTCCGTGCTTCATTACTTCTTCTAAATTTCTTTTTGCGTAATTAATTGGAATAGCAAAGCCAATATTTTGAGCTCCTGCAATCATTGCAGTATTAATTCCTATTACTTTTCCCTCCATGTTTACCAATGGTCCCCCGCTGTTTCCGGGATTAATAGCAGCATCTGTTTGGATAAGGCCACGTAAGCTTGTGGCTTTAAACATCGGACCGCTGTAAGCTTTAATTTTTCTACTTAATCCAGAAACAATTCCAGCAGACAATGTGTCTTCGAATTCTCCCAATGGGTTACCAATTGCTACTACTGTTTCTCCTAATTCAACCCTAGAAGAATCAGCTAATTCAATATAAGGAAATTTTTTACCTTCAATTTTTAAAATAGCTACATCAATTAAAGGGTCTCTGTCTAATACTTTGGCAGGGTATTTTTTTGTAGGTTCTACAATTACTGTATAATCAGCTGTGGGGTCTTTTACTACATGACTGCAGGTTAATACATATCCATCAGGAGAAACAATAAACCCTGAACCTCCCCCAATTTTTGTTTTTTGTTTCTTTTCTTTTTCAATTTGAGGAATGATAAACTGCTGTCCTCCAAAGGGGAATAAATAAAATCCTTCTATTCTTGGAAGGTCTTTTGAGATTACAATAGTGATTACTGCAGGGCATACCTTTTTTGCGATTTCAATGATGGGTGATTTTTTTGACATAAAAAGAAAGTAAAATTATTGAGATTATATAAGATTTTAACATGAAACATTGTTGTCAACAAGGAATAAATTTGTTATTATGTTTTTGAACTTTTAAATTTTTCACTTTTTCTTTTTTATTGAAGGAGTTTCTCGTCCCCGTAGTTCAACGGATAGAACAGTGGCCTCCTAAGCCGCTGATGGAGGTTCGACTCCTCTCGGGGACACAGATGCTGGAAATGAGTAAATAAAGGGCCGTTGGCGCAGTTGGCAGCGCGCCTCGATGGCATCGAGGAGGTCGCCGGTTCAAATCCGGCACGGTCCACACACAAAAAAATGGTTTCTTCAGAAACCATTTTATATTTTAGGTTTGATAAGATTTTTTTTATTCCCATTCCATTGTAGCAGGTGGTTTATTGGTTATATCATATAACACGCGATTGACTTCTTGGATTTCATTAATAATTCGGGTTGATATTTTTTCGAGAATAGAGAATGGAATTTTTGAAAAGCTGGCTGTCATTGCATCTCTTGATTCTACAATTCTTACAACTATTGAGTTTTTATAGCTTCGTTTGTCTCCTTGCACGCCGACACTCTTAATGGGCAATAAAACAGCAAAGCTCATCCAGATATTTTTCCAAAACGGGGTTTGTTTTAATTCTTCTTCTATAATTTTTCCAGCACGGCGTACTATTTTTACTCGTTCAGGAGTCACTTCTCCGACAATCCGTATTGCTAAACCAGGTCCAGGAAAAACCTGTCGTTCTATAATTTCTTTTGGTAGATGTAATTCTTTAGCGAGCTTTCTTACCTCATCTTTATATAGATTTCTGAGCGGTTCATATACTTTTATTTTCAACTTTTTAGGCAATCCTCCTACATTATGATGGGATTTTATTTTTGAGGAGTATTTAGTGATTCCGCTTTCAATCCTGTCAGAATATATAGTTCCTTGTACAAGAAAACTTGCTTTTTCTTTTTTTGCAATTTTATAAAAAATATCAGCAAAAAGTTTTCCAATAACTTTTCTTTTTTGTTCTGGCAAAGTGATTCCTTTGAGCTTTTTGAAAAATTGTTTTTCTGCTTTAACAATTCTTAGATTAAAACCTCTTTTTCTAAAAGTTTTTCTTATAAACTCTGTTTCTCCCTCACGCATTAATCCTGTATCTACATAGACGGCGATTAATCTTTTATCGATTGCTTTGTTAACTAAAGCAGCAGCAACAGAGGAATCAATTCCTCCAGAAAGTCCAATAATAGCTTTTTTATCTTCAATAATTTTTTTCGCTTCCGTAATTAAATTTTGCACCACTAATTTTGATGTCCATGACTTTTCGCATTTACAGATTTCTATGACAAAGGTTTTTAATATCAGATTTCCTTTTTCAGTATGACTTACTTCAGGATGAAACTGCACTCCAAAAATTTTTTCTTTTTTATTAACAAACGAAGCAATTTTTGAATATTTAGTATTAGCGATTGAGATAAATGATTTTGGAAGCTTTACCACAACATCTCTATGGTTCATCCATACATTTATTGACTTTTTAAGATGCACCAGAACTCCTTTTGATTTTTTAATATTTAGTTTTGTCAGTCCATATTCACCTGCTTTTCCCTGTATCACCTTTCCACCCATAAGATGAGCGATTATCTGATGACCATAGCAAATTCCCAAAATCGGTACAGGCAAGGATAAGATATTTTTATCAAAAAGAGGTTTGTGCTTTTCATAAACAGAACGAGCACCACCTGAAAGAATAAGACCTTTAATAGATTTATCAGTGAGCAATTTCTTGGCAGAAATATTAGAAGGTACTATCTCGCTCAATACCCCAAGTTCTCTGATTCTTCTTGAGATTAAATGACAATACTGTCCTCCAAAATCTAAAATTATAATTTTATCCATACATACTTTTAGATTTTGCTTATTAAAAATAATTACAGTTTAATTAGAATTATAATACCCATTCCCACCATTAGAATTCCTGCAATCAGGTGCAAAAGCCGTAATCTTTTTTGTCTTTCTTCTTCTGCCTTTTGAGGGTTTAATCCTTTATATACAGCTAAAGTAATTAAAATCATTGGGAGAACAAATATAGCATTATAGAGCAAAAGCCATAAAAGTGCAGAGAAAAATGTTTCTTTTTGGGAGAGCATTCCCAAAATAACAATATATGGTCCTGAGGTGCAAGGTAACAGGAATAGGCTAACCAAGAATCCCACAACAAAAGCCCCTAAAGGAGAAGTGACAGAACCAATCAGAGATTTCATGGTGGGTCTCCATCCTAGAGGTACTTCCATTAAAAATCCTCCTCCACCATACCAAAAATAATCCTTTATATTTAAAAGTCCAATCAACACAGCTAATCCCCCAATGCCTTTGATAAACCAGTTTGAAAACTTGGCAGTAGCTAAAGCTTTATATATCCCAAGCCCCATTAAGAGATAGGAGATATAAATGGCTACAGCAAAGGAGAGTCCTGCTAAGATTACTTTTTTCCTTTTTCCAGAAGCTAAGATGGTGCTCATTAGAATAATCAAAACTGCAAAAGCACATGGATTAATGGCATCAACTGAAGCTGCTCCAATCACCAGGGGAAGTGTTAGTTTTTTTGAAGAAGATTTATCAACATTTTCTTCTTTTTCGATAGAGAGATTTTTCATTTTCGCTTTTAGAGCGTCGATAATAGGCTTGTCTCCAACTATGCATTTTCCATTAATTACAGCCATAGGCACCCCTCTTTTATTGATAGGGATTTGGAGTTCATCGCATATCTTTTCAAACATTTCTCTATTTTCCTTATTGAAATAGATTTCTCTTCTATCAATTTCAAAAGACATATCAAGATTGTTTTCTTGGATAAACTTTTCTACTTTAGCGCAGTGGAGACAGCCCTGCCCCCAAAAGAAAATAATTTTTTCTAAAGCTATTCCCTGTAAAATGGGCATTAGTGAAAGTAACGCTATAAAAAGCCATAAAAATTTTAAAGATATTTTTTTCATATTTTTTAAGGATTAAACGATATTAATAATATTATTATACTTAATAGTTTTGTTCTTTGCTATTTCTTGTCAAGGAACCTTCAGTTTGCTATAATAAGGATACTTATTTATAGGAATATAAAGCCGCGGTAGCTCAGTGGTAGAGCATTTCTCTGAAAAAGAAAGGGTGGGTGGTTCGATTCCACTCCGCGGCACCAGCGGGTGTAGTATAACGGCTAGTACATAACCTTGCCAAGGTTAAGGCGAGGGTTCGACTCCCTTCACCCGCTCATTGGAGTGAGAAGCTCACTTTTGAAGGTGAGTTTTTTTTATTTTGGATAGATTAGGTTTATCCCTAAAGGCATTGACATAGGTTTTTAAATAGGATAATATATCACAAACCTGAAAAAATTCTAAGATGATAGTTGATAATAAACGCCCGAGTTTTTGGGCAGTAACGACTTCAATTTCATTAATACTTTTTGGAATTTTATTTGGAGCGTATTCATTCTCTATCGAAGAAAAAAGCTCTTACAAGGATTTAAACAACATCCCTGTTTTTTCTATTTCTCAGGAAAACACATTGATTGGGTTTTCTAATCCCGAGAATCCTCCTTTGAAAGTAGTAAAGAAGTTGCCGGTAGTGGTTACTGCTTATTCCAGCACCCCGAGCCAGACTGATGATAGTCCATATATTACTGCTTCAGGCACTTGGGTAAAAGATGGGATTGTAGCAAATAATATGTTGCCTTTTGGGACAAAAATAAGAATTCCAGAATTATATGGTGATAAAGTTTTTGTTGTAGAAGACAGAATGAATTGGAAAAAAGGCAATTATATGATTGATGTATGGGTGCCAGACTATTCACAGGCTTTGGCTTTTGGCGCAAAAAGGACTCACATTGAAGTTTTAGAATAATTTTTCTTTTTTAAACTTTTTAAAAGCCGCCCCAATTACTTGGGGCGGCTTTTTTATCCCAGATTTAAAAGTATGCACTATATTAAGATAGTTCGAACATTTTTCGCCGCCAACGAAAGCCTCGAAAAGAACCAACCTCTCAGCTCGGCTCCGCCGCCCCGATAACAATTTCAAGTTTTTCTTTGGCGGCGAATTCTAAAAAATTTCAATTTCGATGCTAATGGAATAATACTTTGTTTTAAAAGAATGGTATTTCATCTTTTGGTTATAAAATTCGGCCCCATCATCAAATTTTATAACCTTGTCTTTTTTGAATTCAACACCAGTTCCGTAATCTTCATAATTATAGTTTTCTATATCATATTTAACACCGCTCTTTTTAAGCTTCTTAGCGAGTTTTGGAGGAAATGTTTTTACCGCCTTCATTTCTCCACCGATAATATCTCTTTTTCTAGCCTCAACAAAGAAAGAGATAATATCACTATATGGGATTGTTGCAAGTTTACAATTATCCAAAACTTCGCCATCGGGAAGAATAGTATGAAATCCAATAAATTCCGGTCTTATTACGAAATGGTCGGTGATTTTATATTCTTGTTTTTCCTCTTTCTGTTTATTATATTCATCAACCCATTTGTCGTAATCAAAAATATAGCCCCGAATTTCCATTTCATCTACAAAAGTTTTGTGCATTTCCGACCAAATTTGCGTCACCCCGGAAATTCCGTCGTAAAACTCCACAAATCCAAAATTTTTATGGACCAAACTATTTTTTGATTCAGAACATTTTTTAAGCTGCTCCTCTACAAATTTATTTATCTCATCAGTATCTCTAAGTTTCGGAAAAAGATGTTTAAGGATTTCGTACCAATCAGGATAAATCCAAACCCTCAGCCGATAGGAAGGTAATCGCTCATCAGCAATTTTGACGACCTCCTTTTCAACGAATTTAGCTAATTGATTATGAGAAATTATAATTTTAACCAACACAATGGCTAAAATTATTTTCAATCCAGTTAAGTCAGATACAAAAAATAACCAAATAATTAAAGCTATAAAAGCGATGTTTAAAAATGTTTTGATACTACTTTTTTTCATAAAATAAACATGATGATTAAAAATCTTCTTTAGAGTATTTAATCCTCGAGTTTATATTTTTTCTTACATGCTTGCTAAAATACTGGTTAGCTTCTTCTGTATCAAATTTTGCATCATAACATCACTCCATCCTTTCAGTGTAAGTGGCACCGCTAGGAAATCGAACTATGCCAGCAGACTCCATTTATTATCAATTTTTAGAGTTTGGTTTAATTTGGTTTAATAATGATGTTTATTATAGGAATTCCGTGATTAAAAAATTTTCTTTTCTAAAATATGGTTCGAGCCAATGTTTTTCTCCGAGTTCTTTTGTGAGTTTTCTTGGTGGTGCCGCGGGTGGGACTCGAACCCACACGGGATATAATCCCAACAGATTTTAAGTCTGTCGCGTAAGCCAATTCCGCCACCGCGGCTGAGGCCTGGGTGGGAATTGCACCCACGTATAACAGTTTTGCAGACTGCTGCCTTAAGCTACTTGGCTACCAGGCCACACTTAAACAATTAGCTATAAAATAAATTATATTTCAATTCGAATAATATATTATTCTTTTTCTTTTTTCAACTCTGCCAATATTTCTTCTATTCTTCCGGCCTGACTCATAGTTTTATCTTCTACAAATCTTAATTTTGGCACAGGATTCATTTTCAATCTTTTGTTTATTTTTTGCTGAAGAAAATATATATTTCTATTTAGGCGTTCAATAACCTTATCTTTATTTTTTTCAGGTAGAACGCTGACAAATACTTTTCCTTCTCTTAAGTCAGGAGTAATTTCTGCTCTAGTTACTGTAGCTAGTGTTCCTTCAGGTACTTCAATTTCTTTCAGGAGTATTTTTGACATTTCCTTTCTTACTAATTGATTAATGCGTTGTATGCGTCTGGACATTAATGATTTGCGTTTTTTATAAATTACAACTCGACTTTTTTGTGTTCTTGTTTATATATCACCAGCACATCTCCCTTTTCTATTTTTTTATTTCCTTCATATAATATTCCCACCTCCTCGCCCTTAGAGGCTCTTTCAATATCTTTTTTATTCTTTTGAAGATTTATCATTCTTCCTCTGTCAATAACTTCCTCATTTCTTTGAACTTCTATTTGTGTTCCTTTTTCTACTTCTCCTTCGATTATTCTTCCTCCAACAATCTGTCGATTCTTTTTGCTCCAGAAAGTAACCAGTACCTTGATTTTTCCAAGATCTGTCCTGACTTTTTCAGGAGTTAAGATTTTTTCCATAAACCTCCTTAGTCCTTCCACTAATTCGTAGATTATTTCAAAATTCATCACTGTTACCTTGATTTCTTCTCTTTGGAGCCATCTTTTGGCGATTGGATTTGTTTTTACCCTGAATCCTAATATTACAGCATTAGAACTTTTTGCTAATTTAATGTCGTTTTCATTTATATCTCCTACTTCTGCTTTTAACACCCTTATTACCACTTTTTCTTGGGGTAAGGTTTTTAATACTTCTTGAATGGCCTCAATTGAACCCAAGACATCAGTTTTTAAGATTATATTTAATGCTTTTTGGTCTGGTTTTATTTCTATTGTTTTTGAGCCTTCAATTTTTTTCTCTGGAACCTTAAGATAGTTTTGAGCTGATTCTAAATCAGGAAAAGCTTTTAATTTCTCTCCGACCATTGGTACTTTTTCTAGTCCTAAAAACACAGCAGGATCTGCAGGATAGACTTCTGATATTGGATTACCCTGAAAGTCTTCTAAGCTTTTTACTTTTCCTGTAGTAGATGGAGTAGCTATAATATCTCCCAACTTTAATTTTCCTTCATTCAAAATCAAGGTGGCTGTTGGTCCTCTTTTGCTGTCTAAATAGGATTCAATAATTACTCCAATTGCTGGTTTTGATATATCTGCTTCAAGTTTTTCCATTTCTGCAATAAGCAGAATTAAGTCTAAGAGATCTTCTACTCCCTGCCCTGTTTTAGCAGAAATATTAATAGAAGGTATAGTTCCCCCTAAAGATTCAACCAAGATATCTTCTTCTTGCAGTTCTCTTTTTGCTTTTTCTGGATCTGCTTCTGGTCTATCTATTTTATTAAATGCAACAATCACTGGGATATTAGCTTTTTTAATATGCTCAATAACCTCTTTTGTTTGTTTCTCTACACCTTTGCAACTATCTATTACCAGTATTGCAATATCAGCTGTTTTTGCTCCTCTTGATCTCATTTGGGAAAAGGCTTCATGGCCTGGTGTATCTATAAATGTAATTTTCTTTCCGTCTTTTTCTATTTGGTATGCCCCAATGTGTTGGGTGATTCCTCCTGATTCTTTTTCTGCTATTTTGGTTTTTCTTATTTGGTCAAGCAAAGTGGTTTTTCCACTGTCAATATGGCCCAATACCACCACAACAGGAGGCCTTGTTATTAAGTTTTTATTATTTTCTTCCATAATTGTTTTAAGTAATTTTTAGAACTTCTTTGGATTCGATACAAAACTTAAAATCCAAATGTTCGAAACCATTTAACCTTAAGCTTTGAACATTTGGATTTTATTCCTAAGCTTCTTGAATTTTCGCTTGCTCTATTGCTTTTTTTTCTTCTTCAGAAAGCAGATATTCTGATTTCCCATTCTTTATTGGTTTTGCAAAAACCCTATTTCCTTCTCTTCCGTATAGGCTGGTAATTACTACTCCATTGTCACTGCCGTCTAAAAGCGCGATTGAAAAACTTTGATTCCCGCCAGTTTCTTTGAAAGGATTATATCTAATTATTCCAATTTTCTGGACAGAAGATCTATGAATCTCTTTCATCTTTCTTATTTCTTTTAATACATTTTCAAAACTCTCTTTTAACTGCTGGAATTGAGACAGCACCTCTTTTAGGTTTTTTGGCTCTTTTTCTTTTTTGAATAAATTAAACATATTTTATTAATTTTGAAATTTACAGGGAATGTATTTTAGACAAAAATCTATATTATATAAATATAAGGTTGCAGTTTCCAATATATTCCATATGATGTATAGCGGAGAGGGTGGGATTCGAACCCACGTGTCGTTTTAAACGACCATCGGTTTTCGAAACCGCGCCGTTGTAACCAACTTCGGTACCTCTCCTTATTTTAGAATCTTTTTAAATTTATCATAAAATCTCTATTAAATCAATTTTAATCAGAAATTAAAAAATGATATACTTTTAAGAATGAAGAAGAAAAAGATAGCTGTTATAGGGGTTGGAGGAAGAACAGGGACAATGTTTGCTTTTGAGTTGAGTCAGGCAGTTGATGTTTTAGGAGTGGCAATGGAAAGAGAGGTTGAATTGATAAAAACAGGAAAACTTTTTGTTGAAAGAAAAAAAGAAAAGCCGCAAGCTTTTAAACTCAATGTTATAAAAAACACTGAATTTAATGAGAAGTTATCTCCAGACATCATTTTTTTAGCTACAAAAAATCCGGTTTCCTCTCCTATTAAATATTATTTCGAAGAATGCAGACCAAAAATTCCTACTCTTTTGATTTCTCAAAATGGAATTGCAGCCTTATCAGAAGCAAAAAGAGCTTTAAGAGAGGTTTTGGGAGATAGAGTAAAAGAGGCAAAATTGGTAAGAGTTATTCTTTTTAATCCAATAGATAAAAGAGAGAGGGATGGGAAAATCTATATTAAGTATTCATTGCCAATTAGGATTGCTGTAGCTGAGGCATTTGGTGAAGGGGGAATTAAAGATATTGTTGAGGTTTTTCAAAGAGCCGGGTTTGAGGTTGAAGAATTTCCTTTGAAAGAGGCAAGAAACTTAGAGTTTTCAAAATTATTTTTGAATTTAATTGGAATGGCTTCAGCTTCCAGAGGGGTTTCAGTAAGAGAGGGTTTTGAGAATAAAGAAATTTTTAAAGAGGAAGTAGAAGCTATAAAGGAATATATTAAGACTGTTAAATTAGCAGGAGGGAGGTTTCTTAATTTTTCTCACTATCCTGTGGGTTTTTTTGCTTTTTTCTTTTGTGTGCTACCTCTAGATTTTTTGATACCTTTTCGAAAATTAATAGCAAAGATTGTATCAAGGGGAAGAGAAGGAAAGCCAAAGGATTTAGATGAGATAAATTATTATAATGGAGCAGTAATAACCCTTGGAAAAAAAATAGGAATTGAAACTCCGGTGAATGAAGAAATATACAATAGGGTTTGGAAAAAACTAAAAAGAGAATAAAAAATAAGTTTGCCACATAGCAAACTTAACTTCTTTAGTTTATTAAGTATGGATAAAGTCATCTGAACTCTCAGAATCAATCGGCCTGTTAAGAAGTTGGGCCATTTTTTTAAACACAGAGAGTAAACCATTCTCAGTAAACCATTTTTTGACCTCCTCGTCTCCAATTTTTATTTCTAGTGCAATTAATGGCTTAAAATAGTTTATTTCCTCAAGCGGTCGATTGAGATCAAGTGCGAGATCTCTGTACCATGGCGGTGCAAGATTCTTTTCTTCTAATTCAAACTTTTTATATCGAAAGATATCACTGCATTCAACATAATTTTCTGTTGGAAATTCACATTTCCAATTATCAATAATTATTAATGAATCCCCTTTAAGGATTCCGAGACCAATATACTTAGAGACTCCTATATTGTGGGCACCTAGAGATAGATGAATCATTAAAATGAATTCCCCAACATGCTTTTTAACCCTTTTTTCAAGACTACGATAGATTTCCTCAACACCATTATTAAGAGCATATCTTAGAATTACAAGATCTTTAATTTTGTCTCCGGTTGTTTCTCCTTCTCTTATTCTTTTTCGAAGCTCTTTTATTTTTTCTTTCGATTTTTTATATAGTAAATCTGATTGGTTACGGAGCTCTTTAGCTTGTTTTCTTAAATCCTCAATTTCTTTTATTGCCTCTTTTATATCCATTTCTTTCCCCTTTTTGAGTTTAAAAGTGCTTTATACAGACATTATTTTTGTCTGCAAATAAATATTAACAGAGCATAGAAAAAAGACAAGACTTTCCAAAATTAAAAAAAGAGCTTTTAGCTCTTTTTTGTGTGGGCGAGATAGGACTTGAACCTATGACCTCCCGCGTGTAAGGCGGACGCTCTAGCCGCTGAGCTACTCGCCCTAGATTTGTTTTTGTGCCGAGGGCGGGATTTGAACCCGCACGTCAATAAATGACACATCCACCTCAAGGATGCGAGTCTTCCAATTCCTCCACCTCGGCCCCAAATTAATTATTCTCTTTATCTGTCTTATTAATATCAGTTTTCTCAGTCTCTTTAATTTCTTTCTCTTTACTTTCTTTAAATTCTTGAGTATTTTTGGTTTTTTCTTCTTTTGTGGCTTCTGTAATATTTTCTTTTGTTTCTTGGAGATTTTTAGTTTGAGCTTCTGTCTCTTCAGGCTTTATTTCTTCTTTTGCTTCTTCTACAATTGCTTTAGCAAATTCCTTTCTTTTAAGTCTAGCCCTTTTTCCTTTAGCTTTTCTTAAATAATAAAGCTTTGCTCTTCTTACTTTGCTTCTTTTAATTATTTCTATTTTTTCAATTGTTGGGAGATGAAGGGGAAATATTTTTTCCACACCTACTCCATCAATTATCTTTCTCACCGTGATTGTTGCTCCTATTTCCTTTCCGTGTTTTCTTGCAATTACTACTCCTTCAAAGGTTTGAGTCTTAACCTTATCTTTTTCTTTTATTTTTTGGAATACCTTAACAGTGTCACCAGGTCTAATGTCTGGGATTTCTTTTTTAAGAAAGGGTTGTATAGCTTCTTTTATTTTTTTCATATTTCTAACACTATTATTTTTGCTTCATCAGCTGGCAAATCTTTTTTCTTTATTGATAGTTTTTTGACAGGTGATAAAGACTTTATTCCAAAAGATTTTAAAAATTTACTTAATGGATCTAATTTAGTTTTAAGTTTTGGCAAGGCATAATGCATAGGGATTGTAATCTTTGGTTCTAATTGAGACATTATCTTTGCCGCTTCTTTTGAGGAAATTGTATTTCCTCCTCCTATTGGTATCATTAAAATATCAATATCTCCTATTTTTTCAAGTTGTTCTTCGCTCAGTTCTTTTTGGCCAAAATCTCCTAAATGGCAAATCTTTAAGTTTTCGCTTTCAATAATATATATTGTATTTCCCACCTCTTCTTTAGAGGCATTATGGAAACTTGGAATTCCCTGTATCATAATCTCTTTCACTTCGTATTCTCCCGGATCTTCAATAACAAAAGGATTGCCAGCCACAGCCTTGATGTTGTTATGCCCTTGATGTTTATGTGTTATCAATAAGATGTCGGCTTCAAGTTTCGGCACTCTCAATCCTATACTTTTTTCAAAAGGGTCAATTACAATTTTCACTTGATGATTTTTTCTCGGAGTTGTTATTATTTGAAATAGAGAATGTCCATACCAAGTTATTTTCATAATAGAAATTAAGCTTAGATTAAGAACATAATTTATTCTTATCATAAATTTCTTTATAATTCAACTATTGAGTTTTTGAGGTTAATTTAATAGACTTGAAAAATAAAATGAAACATTGTAATATGGATAACATTATGAAAAAATTATTAGAGAATAACAATTTTTTAAAACCCCCAAAAGTGGGTGATATTGTGAAAGGTAGAGTGGTGGGTAAAGGAAGGTCAGCGGTTTTTTTAGATTTAGGACCCATAGGTACAGGTGTAATTTATGGTAGGGAGTTTTTTGACGCTAAAGAGAAACTAAAGAATTTAAAAATAGGCGATGAAATATTCAGCAAGATTATTGATTTAGAGACAGAAAATGGATTTATTGACCTATCTCTTAGTGGAGCCTCCAAGGAGCTGACATTTGAGGCTCTTAGAGAAAAGAAAGCAAAAGATGAATTAATAAAAGTAAAAATATTAGGAGCTAATAAGGGGGGATTGATAACCGAAGTGTCTGGAATTTCCGCTTTTTTACCAGTTTCTCAATTGTCGAGCGCACATTATCCCAAGGTTGAAGGTGGAGATAAGCAAAAAATCTTAAGAGAGCTTCAGAAATTTATAGGACAGGAATTAGAGGTAAAGATTCTTGATTTATTTCCTAAAAAAGAACAGGTTATTCTTTCAGAAAAAGCAAAGGATTTGGATAAGATTAAAGAGATATTAAAAGACTATAAAGTAGGAGATATTGTAGAAGGAGAAATTACAGGAATTACAGATTTTGGGGCATTTATTAAATTTCCAATAGAAGCTTCAGAAGAGAAACAACTTGAGGGATTAATTCATATTTCTGAATTGGATTGGAAAATCATTGAAGATCCTGCAGAAGTGGTAAAACCTGGAGAAAAAATTAAAGCCAAAATAATCGATATATCTAATGGCAGGGTGTCTCTTTCTTTAAAGGCTTTAAAGAAAGATCCATGGGATGGTATTGAAGAAAGATATAAAAAAGGAGATATAATTTCTGGGAAAATAACCAAACTCAATCCATTTGGAGCTTTTGTTCAGATAGAAAAAGAAATACAAGCGCTTTGTCATATTTCTGAATTTGAAGGAGAAAAAATGGAGGAAGTATTGGAGATAGGCAAAGAATATAAGTTTCAAATTTTATCTATTGACGAAAAAGAGCATAGAATGAGTCTTAAATTATTAAAATGAAGACTTTATTCAAAAATTTCTTGCTTGTTTTGTTGATTTTTCTTGGCATATCAGCTGTTTTCAGCTTGTTTTTTCAACCTTTAGGTGAGACAAAACAGATTACAATTAGTCAGTTGGTACAGGATATCAATCAGGATAAGATAAAGATTGTAACAATATCTGGGAATGATATAGAAGTTGTTTATCAAGACGGCTCAAAAGCAAAAGCCAAAAAGGAACCAGAGATTGCTTTGTCTCAGTCTTTAATAAATTACGGAATAGAGAAGGAAAAATTAAAGAATGTCGAAATTGAAGTAAAAGAAGCAGGAGGAGGTTGGGTTTGGTTGGGACCTATATTGATTTCAATTCTTCCTGTGGCAGTATTAGGTTTGTTCTTTTGGATGATCTTCAGACAGGCAAGGACAGGAGCTATGCAGACATTTGATTTTACAAAAGCCAGAGCTAGATTGTTTGGAGCAGAGGGTCATCCAAAAGAAAAAATCACCTTTAAAGATGTAGCTGGGCTAAAAGAGGCAAAAGAGGAATTAAAAGAAGTAGTTGATTTTTTAAAGAATCCTAGAAAATTCTTAAAAATTGGAGCAAGAATACCAAGAGGTGTGTTATTAGTTGGTCCAAGCGGCGTAGGAAAAACCCTATTGGCTAGAGCAGTAGCAGGCGAAGCTAATGTTCCATTTTTTCATACCTCTGGTTCTACCTTTGTTGAATTATTTGTGGGTACGGGCGCCGCAAGGGTAAGAGATTTGTTCGCTACTGCGAAAAAAAGTGCTCCCTGCTTGGTCTTTATTGATGAATTAGATGCAGTGGGAAGAATGAGAGGGGCTGGGATTGGAGGAGGCCATGATGAAAGAGAACAGACATTAAACCAGCTGCTTGTAGAAATGGATGGGTTTGAACGAGATACTAATGTGATTGTTATAAGCGCCACAAATCGGCCAGACATTTTAGATCCTGCTCTTTTGCGTCCGGGGAGGTTTGACAGAAGAGTAGTATTAGACCTTCCGGATATTAATGACCGTGAAGAAGTATTAAAGATTCACTGTAGAGGCAAACCCTTAGCCTTAGATGTGAATTTAAGAGAGATTGCTGAAAGAACTCCAGGGTTTTCAGGAGCAGATTTGGCTAATGTGGTAAATGAAGCTGCCATTTTGGCAGCAAGAAGAAATAAAAACCAGATTTTTCAGGAAGAATTTTTAGAATCTGTAGAAAAGGTTCTATTGGGGCCTGAAAGAAAGAGTCATATTCTAACAGAAAAAGAAAAAGAGATAGCAGCATTTCATGAAGCAGGACACGCTTTAGTTTCTTCTTTTCTTCCGGGAGCTGAACCGGTTAGAAAAATTTCAATTATCGCCAGAGGATTTGCAGCAGGTTATACTTTAAAGATGCCAAAAGAGGAAAGGAGAATAAAAACAAAATCAGAATTCTTGACAGAAATAGCAACACTGCTTGGGGGATATGTGGCAGAGAAATTGAAGTTTGGAGAGATTACTACCGGAGCTGCTGACGATTTAAGAAAAGCTTCAGATTTAGCCAGGAAACTAGTTAAAAAATATGGAATGTCTGGATTAGGACCTATTTCTTTTGGCGAAAAAGAGGAATTAATCTTTTTGGGAAAAGAACTGGGTGAGCAGAGAAATTATTCTGAAAAAGTTGCAGCTTTGATTGATAAAGAAGTGGCAAAATTCATAAAAGCAGGAGAGAAAGAAGCTAAAAAAGTATTAACAAAAAATAAAAAATTATTAGAAAAACTTGCTAATACTCTTATTGAAAAAGAAACAATAGAGAGGGAAGAATTCGAGCGGTTAATTGCAAAAAAACCACGGAGACAAACAAAAAAAATAACTTTCAAAATTCAAAAAAGGAAAAAGGAAAAGCCGATTAAGGTGAAGGTGAAGAAAATTTAAATCATTAGGAAAATTGGGCATGTAGTTCAGTGGTAGAACGCCACTCTTATAAAGTGGAAGTCCCAGGTTCGATCCCTGGCATGCCCACAGAGGAGCAGGGCGGTTAGCTCAGCTGGTTAGAGCGTCTGCTCGACACGCAGGAGGTCACAGGTTCAAGTCCTGTACCGCCCACACAAAAGAAAATTATACTAATAAAATTGTGTCCATGAAAATCCCTGTTCTTTATGAAGATGAAAATGTTTTGGTAGTTGATAAACCAGCAAATATTGTGGTTTTTTCTGAAAGAGAGGAGATGCAAGAAACCTTGATTAATCTGGTTTTAGAAAAATTTTCAATCCTTAAAAATGTTGGAAGTCCGCCAAGATATGGGATAGTTCATAGATTGGACAAAGAAACTTCAGGAGTATTGATGATAGCAAAAAATAACGAGACCTTATTTTTTTTACAGTCGCAGTTTAAAAACAGAAAAGTTATAAAAAAATATATTGCATTATTGATTGGGAAATTAAAGAAAAAGAAAGGAGAGATTAATACTCTGATTGGTCGTTCCCCAAAACAAAGAATGAAACAGAAGATTTTTCTTCCGCTGGAACCAGGAGCTAAAGGAAAGAGAATAGCTATAACAGAATTCAAGGTTTTATCTTATTTTTATAGTATTGATAAAGAAAAACATTTCTACACCTTAGTGGAAGCTGTATCAAAGACTGGAAGAAAGCATCAATTAAGAACCCATTTTCATTATTTGGGCTACCCTATTGCTGGAGATAAGCTTTATTCTTTTAAAAATCAACCTACACCAAAAGATTTAAAAAGACAATTTCTACACGCCAGTTTTTTACAAGTAAAATTTAAAGATGGAAAAGAAAAAAAATTTGAATCAGAATTACCAGAAGATTTAAAGAAAGTTTTAAGGAATCTAAAAGAGGTAGAAGAATAATATTAATTAAAAACAAAAACTCCAATGAGATTCTTAACTAAACTCCAAGATTTACCAGAAGGGAAAAAGAAAATAATATTATACTTTTTGGTTGGGTTGACGGGTATTCTTCTTTTCAGCTTTTATTTTGTAAATACAGGGAGTAAAATAAAAAATATTAGTGGAGAAAAGCTTAAAGAGAGTTTTTTTCCAAGAGAGATTCAACAAGGACTTAAAAAGGGTATTGAATCTAGTGTTTCAATTTTTGATTTATTAAAAATAAAAGATAAATATTAGACCCTTAAATGAAGCAACCGCAGAAAAAAATAAATAAGGGAATAGGGACAGTAAAACAAAGAGAGATTACGCAGGAAATGAAGGAATCTTATATTGACTATGCAATGTCAGTTATTATTTCCCGTGCTTTGCCTGATGTAAGAGATGGATTAAAGCCTGTTCAGAGGAGGATTTTGTATACAATGTTTGAAGATGGACTGCGCCATGATGCGAAATTCAGAAAGTCAGCAACAGTGGTTGGTGGATGTTTAGGACGTTATCATCCCCACGGCGATCAAGCGGTTTACAGTGCGGCAGTAAGAATGGCTCAGGACTTTTCTTTAAGATATCCTCTTATTGAAGGGCAAGGAAATATGGGATCAATTGATGACCCAAGCGAATATGCTGCTATGCGTTACAGTGAGATGAGGCTTTCTAAAGAAGGAGAAGAGATGTTGAGAGATATTCGTAAGAACACAGTTGATTTTATAGACAATTATGATGGAACAAGACAAGAACCTGTAGTATTACCTTCTCCCCTCCCTCAGCTTTTATTGAATGGGTCTTTGGGAATTGCTGTAGGAATGGCTACAAATATTCCTCCGCATAATTTACACGAAATATGTGACGCATTGATTTATTTAATCGACCACCCAAAAGCTGATACAGAAGATCTTTTTAACTTTGTTCAGGGTCCTGATTTTCCCACAGGAGGTTTAATATACGACAAAAAAGGAATAATTGAAGCTTATTCTCAAGGCAAAGGGCCTATTTTGGTGAGAGGTAAAACAGAGATTTTAGAAGATAAAAAGGGAAGAAAAAGAATTTTAATAACAGAGATTCCTTATCAGACCCAAAAATCGGCTCTTCTTGCTAAATTTGCTCAATTGGTTGCAGAAAAAAGAATAAAGGGAATAAAAGATATTAGAGATGAATCAGATAAAGAAGGAATGAGGATTGTGTTAGACCTTCATAAAGGAGTAGTGCCAAAGAGAATTTTAAACAGACTTTTCAAATTCACAGATTTGCAAAAAACATTTCATTTGAATATGGTGGCTCTGGTAGATGGCATTCAACCAAAGATCTTAAGTTTTGTGGAGGTTTTAGAATACTTTCTAGCTCATAGAAAAGAGGTAGTGATAAGGAGAACGAAATATGATTTAGAAAAAGCAAAAGAAAGAGCACATATCTTAGAGGGGTTACATAAATGTTTAGCCAAGATCGATGCTGTGATAGAGACAATAAAGAAATCTGCTGATAGAGAGGACGCGAAAAAGAATTTAATGAAAAGGTTTAAGCTGACTGAGATTCAGGCAAACGCTATTTTAGATACAAAACTTTCGGCTTTGGCAAGATTAGAGAGAAAGAAGATTGAAGAAGAATTAAAAGAATTAAAAGCAAAGATTAAAGAGCTTGCAGCAATTTTAAAGAGTCCTCATAAAATAAAACAAGTGATTAAAAAAGAGCTAAAGCAATTAAAAGAAAACTTTGGAAACGAAAGAAGGACAAAGGTGTATGAGCAAAAAATTGGCAAAATATCTGAAGAAGATTTAATCCCGAAGGAAGAAACAATCATTACTCTTACTAAAGGAGGATATATAAAAAGAATAGATCTAAAAACCTATAAGATTCAAAGAAGAGGAGGAAAGGGGCTTTTAGGGATGAAGACCGTAGGAGATGATATTGTCGAACACTTTTTAAGGGCTAATACCCATGACCATCTTTTATTTTTTACTGACTCAGGAAAGGTGTTTAGGACTTTGGTATATGAGATACCAGAAGGAAGCAGGGTGGCAAAAGGAAGAGGTTTGCTTAATTTTTTAGAGCTTTCTCCTGAAGAAAGAGTATTATCTTTGATACCTCTCAGTAAGAAAGCCAAAGGAGAGGAAGTGAAAAATTTATTT
>Ga0190360_1000011_pt1 | contig 88717 bp, 82 predicted proteins | sample 48721834_MG_FD_161271 | JGI IMG/M metagenome (GOLD analysis project Ga0190360, IMG submission 161271) | Hydrothermal vent microbial mat bacterial communities from Southern Trench, Guaymas Basin, Mexico - 4872-18-3-4_MG | ecosystem: Environmental > Aquatic > Marine > Hydrothermal vents >...
CAAGAATTACTCTAAAGCCGACATATTTCAGGGACGGAGGAGAATAGACACTCTTTGGATCTTTTGGTGTGATTACAGAGCCCCCAAATATTTTTCCATCCCTATTTTTAGTCACACACCATTCGGCAACATTTCCACCAAGATCATAGACATTGCTGTTTCCAATCGGTCTAAAACTTCCAACTGGTTTGAGCAGAGTTCCATTCTTCTCGATCTCTTGAATCTTTGGTTGAAGAAGGGCAGCATCATCTGGAGTGATCGAATAACCTGCCCAGTAGTCGAGATTGTTTTCATTGTCAGCATTGCTCTTGGCTCTTTCAACCAACATTTCAGCCTCTTTTGTTGATGGAAGCCTGTAATGTCTTCCTGTAAGTTTTGAGAGCCATTCACAGTATTCTTTAGCCTTTTCAAAAGAGATTCCATTTGCTGGATAGTTTCCTGTCCACTTCTCATAGTGATAGTTTTTATCGAAAGCACCATACTGAGCTCTTGTTACTTCGAATCGGCCGAGCATCAGGGTGTCGAATTTAACAACTTCTGGTATCAATGTACTTTTTATATTTTCACCATAGAGTTGATTTACCCTCTTTGCCTTGGCTATCTTTAATTTTAAATCGAGAGGTGAATCCTTCTTAAAGGCCTCGTTGCAGGGTGTGTTTTTCTTAAAAAGATACATGTCGAACCATTTCAGTTCTTCTTCCATTTTTCGGCGCTGATGTGTTAATTTTCGCAGACCGTGGGGTTCTCCAGGAAAAAGAATAAAGCGAACAGGAACCTTCCCAATCTGCTGGAGTGCATGGTAGTGTTCCCATCCCTGTTCAGTAGGAACATTTGTGTCTTCTGTACCAAAGAAAATGATTGTTGGTGTTGTAACTTTTTCCATTTTGAACAGAGGTGATTTTTTGATATAATATTTAGGGCGTTTCCAGGGAGGCCCGCCGAAATAAGCATTATCGAATGCAGCTCCAAAGGCACAATTTCCATAATCAGAGGTCCAGTTAACATCACCGGCTCCTGCTGCCACTACTTTGAAACGATTTGTTTCAATCACACACTGGATAGAAAGTATAGCGCCGTTGCTCCATCCCATGATGCCCAGTCTATCTGGATCTACAAGTCCTTTTTTTATAAGATAGTCGATTCCCTTAAGTATATCGGGAACTTCATATTCATAGTAGTGATTTTTTATCGATTCGATCCATTCCAACCCATAGTTTCCGCTGCCATGGTAGTTTACCTTAAGAACAAATGATCCTCTGCTTGCTAAGACGTTTGGATAACTAGACCAGCTTTCCCTAAAAGAGTCTCTATCTACACCACTGGGGCCGCCATGAATTGATGCAATGAGAGGATATTTCTTGCCCTGCTGATAGTCGTATGGATAATACAATATACCGTCTACCTCATCGCCCCTTGCTCCTTTCCAGCGGATCACTTCTGTTTTTGCGATGTACTTTTTTGCAGTCCATTTGTTTAGTTTAATAATGGTTTTTTGGGATAGGAGCCTGTGATCCTGAATCTTACCACACCTGATTTGAGGCGGAAGACTAGCCGTTGTATATGTAAATATTGTAGTTCTGCCGTCTTTTCCAACACTATTTATATATATGTTCTTTCCATGTTTATCCTCAAGCCAGCTTCTATTCCACACACCATATTTCTTATTATAGAATGCAAGTTTATTCCATGGGCCGTTTGCCAGCGATACTAATAGACCCTCTGCTGTGGCGTGGTACCCTGAGAATCCCAATTTCCATTTCCAGTCTAATGGTACACGCTCATATTTCTTATCTTTTATGTCAAAATAATAGAGCACAGGAATACCTACATAATCGTCTCCTGGTCGGCTGGATATTGATTGAGCGCAGAAGAATCCTTTGGAGTCGAGTTTCCATACAAATCTGTGTGGCTTCATGTTTTTCTCAGTAAAGATTTCTTCTCTAGTTTTATTTTTAAGATCATAGAGGAATTGACGGGGAGGAACGCGATAATCATAGGGATAATGTATATTCTGTGCCTCACTTGTGACTACCCATCTTCCATCCGGAGAAATGGCAAATTCATTGATCTTTCCTGAATTCATGCTCAACCTGGTGACCTTTTTAGATTTCACTTCGATCTGAAAAAGGCGTACTGGGAGGAAGTGTTCTTGGTCCCCAACAACAATCGCATCATCTTTTTTCTTTTTCAATTCCTGTTCGAAGAGGTATGGATCTTCCCTCGCAGTAAAAACAATATTTTTTTCATCCTGCCACATGAAGGAGTTAACACCATTTTTAAGGGAGGTTAGCTGCCAGGGCTCTCCACCGTAAGGACTTATGAGCCAGATCTGATTTTTTTTATCCTTGCCTCTATTTGAAGTAAAAGCAATGAGTTTTCCGTCTGGAGACCATTGAGGGTTTCTATCGTTTGTATTTCCTCTTGTGAGCTGTACCTCGGTACTATCGAGAAGAGATGTAAGATAGATGTCTCCAACTGTATGGTTTGCTTCTTTATCGGGCCTGGTTTTAACCCAGACGACCCTTTCCCCATCAGGGCTAATATTAAAACTTCCTGCCGACTCCTGCTTAAGAACATCATTTACTGTCCATTTTTTAGGGTCTTCCTGGCTGGCGGCTCTTAGAATAGCGGCCAGAATAATAAGCAGGAGGACTGCAGTAAAATTAATTAAACGGGCCGATTTCATTAGATCCTCCTATTGTTTTTTTCATATATTGTTTGGTGTGATTTGTAGAGAGTTTGTATGCAATGTCTCTAAATAGTATCCGGTTTTTGAATAATTCAATCCTGTTGATTTAGTACGGTAGTTGCTTTTAAATAAATCGTCGATCATTTAAAAACTTTTATGGTCATGTTCTATTGGTTTGTCTCAATCTTTCTTCTTTTTCTTCTCTCTTTTTAATCTTTCCCGTTCTCCAGCCTTTCTTCTATTATTAATGAGCCATTTAGCAATCCTGCTGCTTTGAACGCCGAGGATAACGTCTCGCAGTCCATAGTATACTTCTTTATCATTAATGAGGCTGCCGAGAGTTCCTTCTCCCCTGTCTATCTTTGCGGCAATGTTTGATATTGAGTGAATCGCCTCCTTTAAATCTTTCATTATGGTATCGCCATATTCAGTGTCATTTAGTAATTTTCCGATTATGCTTTCTTTTCCCTTCAGGTTTTCTGTTATCTGGTTGATGTCTGAAACTGTGTTTCTAATGTTTTCGACAGTAGTGCTGAGATCTGTAGAATCTGAAAGAAGAGTGCCGACTGGCCCTTCTCCTCTTTCAATTTTGTTCAGAAGGCTGTTCAATCTGAAGGAGGCCTCTGACAGATTTCGAAGAGTACGCCTGATTTGCATCTCTTCGTTAAGAAGAAGCCCTATGGCCCCTTTCCCACGATTTATCTTAGATATGAACTGCCTTATCTCGTCCACCATTAGGTTTGTGCTATCAACAATTGCAGAGTATGAGCCTCCCTCATCTGCAGGGATAAAGCTTCCAGGAGGGATGATTGGCTCCTCAATACTTCCCATTGTCAGTTCTACAACCTTGCCGTAGACAAGACTGGCAGATGCAATACGAGCCCTTGTATCCTTTCTGATCCTTCCTTTTACCTCTTTTGAAATTGAAATTTCCACAACTATCTTCTTTTTTTCAATCTCCTCTGGAAATCCTATATGCACAACGTTTCCAACCTCGACTCCAGTAAGGAGAACCGGATCACCATTGTAGAGTCCTCCTGTTGAGCTGAACATTATCTTGTACTTTACCTTGTCGCCAAAGATTTTTTTGTTACCTTCGAGAAAGAAAACAGATATGACTATGATCGATAGAGCAATCAGAATAACTGCTCCCACACGGATTTGCTTGATATACTCTTTTTTCCTGTATTTCATTTTTCCAACCTAACTGATTAAAAATTCCTGAACAATATGATCATCGCACGATTTTATTTCCTCAACAGTTCCAACAAATTTTATTCTTCCCCTGTAGAGAAAGGCTATTCTGTCTGCGGTTGCCATGGCGCTTTGTATGTTGTGTGTAACGATAACAGATGTCATTTTAAGATTGTCGTGGATTGTTCTCATCAGCTTGCTTATCCATCTGGTAGTTATCGGGTCGAGTCCTGTTGTTGGCTCATCATATAAAAGCGCCTGCGGTTCTTTTATTATTGCTCTTGCAAGTGCAACCCTTTTTTTCATGCCGCCACTTAATTTACCAGGCATCATCCATTCTGTTCCTTCCAGCCCCACAAGCCTCAACTTTTCTTTGACCTTCTGGTAGATTTCTTCTTCAGAAAGATTTGTATGCTCTCTTAATGGAAAGGCAACATTTTCAAACACAGACATGGAGTCAAAGAGAGCAGAACCCTGAAACAGAAATCCTATTTTTCTCCTTATACCTATAAGTCGTTTTTCATCAAGATTGCTGATTTCATTGCCGTCTACAAATACTCTTCCTCTATCTGGCTGCATAAGACCAACAATGTGTTTAAGAATAACGGTCTTTCCGCTTCCACTTCCTCCAAGAATGACCAGGGACTCACCCCTTCGAATAAGAAGAGTAAGACCTCTTAGCACCTCCTTACCATCAAAATCTTTATATACTTCGTCAAAGAACGCAAACGGTGGCATGTTGACCTCAAAAGATTACCAGAAGTTTTGTAAGAAAATAGTCGGATATCATGATACAGACAGAGCTTGTAACAACTGAGCGGGTAGTGGCCTTGCCGACCTCTTCTGCTCCTCCTTCGACCTTTAGTCCGTTATAACATCCAATCAGAGAGATGAAGAGCCCGAAGAAGAATGATTTAAATATACCACCAAAAAAGTCTGTAAGTGTCACTGCACGCTGAACCTGGTAGATGTATGTTAAAAATGTCATCTTAATATCCACAATACTCACAACGAGACCGCCAAATATTCCGGTAAAGTCTGCAACTGCTGTGAGAAGGGGAAGCATGAAGATTGCAGCTACCACTCTTGGAAACACGAGTTTTTTTGCAGGAGTGGCGCCGAGCAGCCTTATAGCATCTACCTGTTCTGTGACCTTCATGGAGCCGATTACTGAGGTTATTCCAGCGCTTACACGTCCTCCCACAAGAAGAGCAGTAAGCAGCGGGCCAAACTCGCGTGTTATGGCAACACCAACCCCGATTCCAACCATGACTCTTCCGGCAAAGTTGGCTTCTGAATAGGCAACCTGTACGGCCATTACCATTCCAACAAAGAAAGAAGAGATAACAACAATCGGCAGTGAGCGGACACCAATCTCCTCTGCCTGTGCTGCAAGGGCCCTCCATTCATGTGGTCTGTTGAAACCGTATCTAATAGAGTCGACCAGGAGATAGGCTATTTCGCCAAATGAACTTATAAAATCGAGTATTCTCTGTTTGATAATCATCTCCTCACACAAATTCAATAAGACTCGGATCATAAAAATCTGGTGGTTCGAAACCAAGCAGCATTATGCAGGTAGAAGCTATGTTGCTAAGGCCGCGATTTTCCAGATTTCGTAATTTATACTCTCCATTGAACAGAGGATCGTAGATAATAAAAGGTACCGGGTTCAGAGTATGGCTCGTCTTTGGTTTTGGTCTTCCGTCTTTTCCAAGTACAGGGTTGCCATTCTTGTCTGTTTCAAACATCTCATCGGAATTACCGTGGTCAGAGGTTACTATTAGTACTCCCTGGGCACTCTTTACAGAATTTATTAGACGATACAGGGCAAGGTCTACAGCCTCGATTCCGATTACTGCAGCATAGAAATCGCCCGTATGGCCCACCATGTCTCCATTGGCATAGTTGAGCCTTATGAATCGATGTTTTGATGATTCTATCTCACTTACTATTCTATCGGTAATTTCGGCACTTTTCATCCATGGTCGCTGCTGAAAGGGAACTAGGTCTGATGGAATCTCGATATATGTTTCTAATCTTTCGTTGAATTTTCCACTCCAGTTGCCGTTCCAGAAGTATGTTACATGTCCATATTTTTGTGTTTCACTGCATGCGAGCTGGGTTACGCCCGAGTTTGCAAGCAGTTCTCCCATTGTGTCTCTGATTTTTGGAGGCGATACTAGATACTGCTTAGGAATCTTGAGATCCCCATCATATTCCATCATACCAGCATACTCTATATTCAATTTTTTACCGCGGTCGAATTCATTGAAATTCTCTTCTTCAAACGCACGGCTTATCTCGATGGCCCTGTCTCCTCTAAAATTAAAGAATATTACAGAGTCGCCATCGCGGATTGGGCCGGCAGGCCTGCCATCTTTTTCTATGACAAATGGAGGAAGGAACTGGTCTGTAATTTTTGGATCCTGTTTTCTGAAATTTCTTATAGCCTCTTCTGCAGAAGGGAACATATCACCCTTTCCAAGAACATGCGTCTTCCATCCGCGCTCAACAATCTTCCAGTCGGCCTCATACCTGTCCATTGTAACGACCATCCTTCCACCACCGCTTGCTATCATGATATCCATTCCGGAATTGCGAAGCGTGTCTAAAAATTTCTCAAATGGAACAACATAATCGAGAGCAGAATTTTCTCCCACATCTCTCCCGTCTAAAAGAATGTGTATTCTTATCCTTTTGATTCCCTCTTCTTTTGCCCTGAGTATCATCGCTTTTAAATGGTCGATATGGCTGTGGACATTTCCGTCAGAAAAAAGCCCTATCAAATGCAAGGTCGATCCCTTTGACACACAATTTTTTATAAGCCGCTGCCAGATTTGGCCTTTCCAAATTTTGCCTGTTTTTATTGCATCGTTAACCAGTGCCGCACCCTGACTGAAGATTCTTCCTGCACCTATGGCATTGTGCCCGACCTCTGAATTTCCCATATCTTTATCAGAAGGAAGACCGACCGCCTTTCCATGAGCAAGAAGCTTAATGTTGGGGCAGTTTTTCATTAGCCAGTCAAGATTTGGTGTTTTTGCTGCTTCTAAGGCATTTCCAATCGGGCTTGGATTTAACCCCACTCCATCCATGACTACAAATACCAGTGGCCCCTTTCTTCCCTCAAATCTTTTTGATTTTTTTAATTTTTTCATCTCTCTATTACTACTCCTGTTTCGTGAATCTATTATCGGCTCTTTTTTTTCTTCCGAATCTCCTCAGTTTGTCTTTCATCCATCCTGTCTCTTTTGTTTTGTGGGAATCAATATCCGGGAAATATGGCTTTATATCCAGAAGGGGTGTACCGTCAACCATATCCACACCGCAAAAGTGAAGCATGTTGCCATCTTTTTTTATGAGCCTGACAACAGTGATGCCTATATGGTTTGGCCTCTTTGGGCTTCTAATTGCAAATATTCCACGTGGTCTTTCATCAAGAAATGGGACTGCAGTAAGAGAGTAGCCCTCTGCCAGATGAAAGTAGTATACTAAGATCAAATGAGAGAATCCTTCGATGTCTTTTAATCCTTCCTGATATTCAGGAAAGATCTCGATTTTGCCTCTAAGGTCGCATCTAAGGGATCCCTGTATTGGAATTCCTGCCGGCTCCTTGAATGGTGTGTGGATTATTCCAATGGGTTTAATCGTTATATCCATCTCTTTGGTGATTTTCTAATTTTTATTTATTGCAAATGAATGAATCTCTATTTTTTTCTCCTTAATATTGCATGACAGACAAAAGAGTTTATCCTCAGAGAACATCCAAGATGAGAGAGGAAAGAAGATAAAATCTTTTGTCACATGCTGTATTTGCGGAGCACTTCTCTTAACTGTAAACACATCTCTTGCTATCTCAGAACCCCACCACAAAAGAACTCTAAACCATGAGATCAGAGCCAAGCGTCTTGTTTTCTTAAGTCTTATTTTTTTGATTAATTTCATCTTTTTTATATTTCTATGAGTCTATAATGCTGTTCTCCAAGACCTATTTTTTCTCCGTGCCTTATCTGTGTCCAAGGGTCAATATTGGGATAGGTAAGCTCTGAAAGAGGCCTGCCAGCAGCCTCTTTTATAAGATCAAGGCTTGCAGCATCTATGGCAACAGGGTCTGTGCTAGCAAGGACTCCAATATCATCGATTATGGGTTTTTGTTTCTTTCCCAGGCAGTCGCAATCTTTGGTCACAGAGACAATAAAATTAATAAATCCGATTTTACCTCTCTTTTCGACTGTTACACCAAGTGCATGCTCTGCCATCATTTTTTGAAGATGATTCTCTTCCATTTTCCAGTCGAATTTAACACCACCATGCCTGCATACAGTCAAGCACTCACCGCATCCTATACATTTTTTTGAGTCTATTAGAGCCTTTTCTTCTTTCATATAGATGGCATCCTCTGGACAGTATTTTAAACAGATACCGCATCCGGTGCATTTTTTTCTGTTAATGGCAGGTTTTGTTAGAGAATGTTGCCTTAGTTTACCCCTCCTGCTTGCCAGTCCCATACCGATATTTTTTATTGCACCGCCGATACCAGTTGCCATATGGCCAGTCACATGAGAGATTACTATCATTGTATTTGCCTCTAATGCTATCGGCGAAATAGCAACGCTTTTAAATATCTGGCCATCGATTTTTACATTAGTCTCCATTCTTCCTATAAGGCCGTCGGCAATTATTACAGGAGCACCGACTCTCTCGATTGTAAAGCCGTGATCATGGGCCAAAAGGAGATGGTCCACTCCATTATCTCTGTTGCTCTTGTATAGTACACATGTGTCTGTTAAAAATGGTTTTGCATCTTTCTTTTTTATCTCATCTATAATTGGTCTTATTAACTCTGGAGATATATGGGTGTCGTTTCCCTTTTCTCCAAAGTGGATCTTAAGGGCAACAAAATCATTTTTTTCTATGAGACTGGAAAGATTAGATTTTTTAAAGAGAAAGGCTATATTGTCTCCTGCAGCCTTTATGAGGCTTTCCCTATTTGTTCTTAATATATAGACCGTAGAAGACATTAACACTCCAAATTTAAAATCAAAAAATTTAGAAAAATATATTTTAAAAAGCAAATGTTATTACAATGTTTTTAATGGACAAGTGCTACCATGTCTCTGACAGCATTTTCCATTCCTATCAGGATCGCCCTAGAAATAATGGAGTGTCCAATATTAATTTCTTCTATTTTTTCGATCGATGCAATATCACCAACATTTTGATAGTTCAGCCCACGGCCTGCGGATACTCCCAGCCCAATCTTTGATGCGGCCAGTGCCACAGACGATGTGTTTTCAAGTATGTCCGATATCTCATTGAAGTCCTCTGCAGCAGCGTATCTTCCCATGTGAAGCTCTACAAAGTCGGCTTCAATGCTTGCTGCTGCCTTGACCTGTTGAATTATCGGATCTATTAGAATGCTTGCCACAATCTCTCTTGTGCGGATATCCTTTATGATCTTTGCAAGCACTTTGGCATGGCCAAGAACATCGAGACCTCCACCCTTTGTTGTGCCGGGTTTTTTGCCAGGTACTAGAGTAATCATATCTGGCCCTATAGAAAGGGCGAGGTTTATCAGACTATCTACGGGTGGTATCTGTATGGTTAGATGTGTTTTTACTATTTCTCTCAGCATTCGTGCGTCTCGTTCACTTACTGGCCTGAACTCCTCATTTAAAGGACAGACAATACCATCTGCTCCTCCAATCTCTGCAAGACTTGCAGCAGTGATCGGGTCGGGTATTGTTGATCTTCCTGAATCTCTAAGGATTGCAACAGGCCGGATATTTACACCTAATCTTGCCATCCCCTTTTCCTCCTGTTATCTGTTCTTAATTTACCAATCTAGACACTCTGACAAATTGATAACCTTTTGCCTGGAGTCTCGGAATCTCTTCCCGAAAGACCTCCAGTGTGTTTTTTCGTAAGTGACCAATTCCTATTGCAAAACCATTTTTTCTTGCCCTGAGGGCAAGTTCCTGCAACATTTTTCTGATAGATTCCTTGTCATTTTCCACATCGAGGAAGATGTCTCTCTTTGCACACGGAACACCCATGGATCGTGCAACTCTATATGCAACAGTACGGGGTGTGGTTCTGCTGTCAACAAAGTATAAACCTGTAGACTTTATTTCCTGCATCAACCTTTCCATTGTTGCCCTGTGTGCTGTGACCTTGGATCCCATATGATTGTTTATTCCTGATGCACCAGGTATTTGTCTGAGAGATCGTTTTATTATGTTTCTTATTTGAGCAGTGGTCATGTTGGTACAAATAGTAAAGTCGTCTATTTTTATTGTTGGGTCTAGTGGTTCCATGGGCAGGTGCACCATTATTTCACAATTTTTGTTCTTTAGCTTTCTTGCAACAGTCGAACTTTTTGATCTTCCTGGAATTATAGATACTGTTATATCTGCTTTGAGATCTAAGAATGATTCTACAAACGAGTTCCATCTGTCGCCAAAGTCGTCGATTATTATTGCTATAAGGCCGCCTTCATTTTTATTTTGGTCAAGATAGCTGAGGTTTAATCTAATCATGACAGAGTCTTGATATCCGATTTCAAGAAGAACACTCGATTCGAGCGGTCTGCTTCGTGCTGAAATGATCTTTGCTCCAATTGGGTTGATGCTATCTTTTATCATTAAATGTAGCGATGGAATCGGTATATTTTTAGGTACAAAGACCTTCCAGAACTCCGCTCCACTTTTTGATGATTTATTGAATCGAAATGAGAGCCCGTTAGAGGTAAATAGATTGTTTAGTACATCTTTAAGCTCGTCTCGCACAGGGTATTCTACATTCAGTTTTGATCTGGGTTTGTGATTGAATCGGTTAAAAAGTTGAAAGCGGATGGTTATCATTATTAAGAGTGACAGCACACCAATTATAATTGGCATCCCGATACTTTTCATGAATTCTGAGGCATTCGAGTAGTATTTTCTTTTTCTGGCTGGTTTTTTCATGTTGCAAGTCTATGAGTAACAACTAAAAATGTAACAAACAAAAATTTCTTAATCAATAATAAAAACGTCAGACAGATAAAACGGTCTGACGCTTTTGGTCTTTAATTTTAATTATTCTTACTTTGTTTTATTCTCTTTTTTCTTGTTAGATTTCTTTTTTTCTTCCTTCTTTGGTTTCTTCTCTTCGGGTTTTTCCTCTTTTTCTTCTTCTACTTCTTCTTCCTCTTCTTCCTTGTCTTTTCTTTCTAAGAGATTTTCATCGTCTTTTTTCTTTTTGAGAATAAGGAAAATCTGGCACTGGCCAGCATTAAATATTGCCAGTGGATAAGATACGATGAATCCACCAATGAGAAGCAAAAAGAGCCCAAAGATCCAGGAAGAGATTGTCATTATGATTGGAAGGTCGAGTTGTATAAAGTCTCTGGTGAAGAAAAAGTATGCGCTGTATTCTCCTAAAAGGCTCCTTGACCAGTTAACTGCAGGATATATAAGATTCTGGAAAAGAGCCGAAGCTGCATAAGAGAGTTCTGCATATTTATCTCCCATTCCCCAGATCAATATTGTTGTCATAAGATTCCAGGCGCGCTTGGCAAAAAATGAAAGAGCTCCAAAGCCAAATATAGAAATTAAGACAACCAACACCTCATATATTATCAATCTCCACGGCTGTCCATAAAGAGTAGAGAAGCTTTGGAAGATCCCCTCGAAAGCATCATCATCGGTTGTGGCGAGTATGGCTGGAGTAAGGAGGAGGGAAACGCCGAGTGCAAGAGTCACAAACACAAGAAACAGGGAGGCAGCAAACCAGACTGTCGAAAAGATTGAAATTCCCAACTCACCAACATAGGGTATTCTTCCCAGCAATCCTACAACTACTCCCCCCAATCCGATGAAGAAAGCAATACAAAAGATCGCTATTGGTGTAGAGATTACCGATCCTGCCTTCTTTTTCAAGGCAAAGGCCATTGCTTCTTTCCATGTATAAAATGTATTTCCCTTTAGATACATGTATGTTGCCCTTGCTACTCCCATGCTCGAAATCAGCCAGAAGAACAGAAGTATTGCGATTCCAATCCCATAAACTACCCAGCCGTACCAAGGAAGGTGAATGCCCACGACACAGGGAATAAGTCGAAATTCGTTCCAGATATAATTGAAGGATTTTCCAGAGAGTATAAGACTAACATAGGTAAGCAAGACATAGGAAGCATAACCTGCAATGAGACCAACAAACTGTATCCATATCCGCTGAAAACTGAATGCCAGTCTCGCTGATCGGAAAATATCTCGAAAATCAAATCGCATCGTGATCATCCCAACTCCTCCTTTCTTTCAAATTGTTTGCCTTCATTTCTTGGGAAGGATCTTGTACATACCGGTTCCGCATTTCGAACATTTCCCCTTGATTGCAGGACGCCCATTTTTCATGGTTACTTTTACTGTGTCAACCATTTCTGTTTTTGCACGACATTTTACACAATATCCAACCTCTGCCATTCCTTTTCACCTCCTTCCCAATTCGGACAAAATCTTGTTTTAGATTTTTTTATTTTATTTAATATGAATATTTTAAAGGTAAAAGTCAACCATAAAATGATTATGGTGATAAATAATTTTAAAATTTCTTCTTGATTCGCAAACTATTTTAACTTACTTTTTCTTTGAGTAGAATGACTAAAAAACGAATAGACATGCTCGTTAAAATGGCGATTTCGGGTGATCAAGATGCCTACGAGGAGCTGGTCAGACGTTATCAACCCGGTTTGTTCAAGATGATTTATCAGATGATAAAGAATCGAGAAGAGACAGAGGATCTTGTTCAGGAAACATTTATCAAGGCATTCAAGTCACTCGAAAGTTATAATAATAAGTATGCTTTTTCCACCTGGCTCTATAAGATTGCATATAACCACTCTATTGACGCTATAAGGAAGAAGAAGTTAAGGGTTTTCTCAATCGACAGGCCCATAAAGGTTAAAGATGGAGATGTGATGCCACAGATTTGTGATGACAGCAGCAGTCCTGAGAGGGAGCTCATGTACAGAGAAAAGAAAAAGATTATCCATAACTATATCTCCTTGCTTCCGGAGAGATACAGGCGTGTGATAGTGCTCAGACACCAGGAGGAGTATTCCTATGAAGAGATCAGCAAGATGTTGAATATTCCCATTGGAACCGTAAAGGCGAGGATTTTCAGAGCAAGAGAAATAATAAAAAAGAGATTAAAAGAAGATGGCTCATCTACGGATAAACTGACAGGAGAGTTTGAGAATAGATAGAGATGAGCCAAGAAGATAAATAATTTTTGTGTTAATTTTTAGATCTTAATTTAAATTTGTTTATTTTGTTGTGAAGATATGTTCTTGGAATACCAAGCATCTTAGCGGTTCTTGTAATGTTCCAGTTGTTCATGATTAGCTTTTGATGGATAAATTCTCTCTCGAACTGCTCCCTTGCTTCTTGAAGAGACATGTCTGATGATATATAGGTATACAATCTTAAATTTGAACTCTTTCTTAAAACAGATGCAACCATCTTTGGATTAATCTCTTCTTCCTCTACAATCACCATCAATTCTTCGGCAAGATTTTTGAGTTCTCTGATGTTTCCTGGCCAGGAGTAATTCTGCAGAAGTTGGATTCCCTCCTCAGTTAATCTCTTTGGCGGCACTCCGTGTTCGTGACTATATTGATTTATGAAATGTTCGATGAGAAGAGGAATATCCTCTTTGCGATCTCTTAAGGGAGGGATTTTAATGTTTAACACATTAAGACGAAAATATAAATCCTTTCTGAACTTTCCACTGTCGATCTCTTTCTGCAGATCTTTGTTTGTGGCGGCGATGATTCTGACATCTATCTTAATAGATTTATCATCCCCAATCATCTCTATTGTACCCTCCTCTAAGGCACGGAGCACTTTTGATTGAGTGAACAGGCTCATATCACCAATTTCGTCAAGAAAAAGGGTTCCGCCGTCTGCAGCCTGAAATTTTCCAATCTTATCCTCAAAGGCATTTGTAAAGGCCCCCTTCTTATGGCCAAATAGTTCGCTTTCAATTAAACTATCGGGAATTGCAGCACAGTTTACTGCAAGAAATCTTTCTCCTGCCCTGCTGCTGCTGTGATGTATGGCTCTGGCTACAAGCTCTTTTCCTGTTCCATTTTCCCCCTCAATCAAGACCTTGGAGGTAGTAGAAGCTGCCTTTTCTACAAACTCATTTATCTCCTCCATTGCCTTGCTCTTTCCGACCATGGCGTATCGTCTCTTTTCGCTCTCAAGGAGCAGGGCCTTTTCTCGCTCGAGGCGTCCCTTTTCAAGAGCGTTTTTTATTGTTACGAGGACTCTTTCTGTGTCTAAAGGTTTTTCCAAGAAGTCATAGGCACCCTTTTTTGTGGCCTCAACAGCTGTCTGAATTGAACCCTGACCAGAAATCATGACTATCTGCACAGACGGCTTTAGCTTTTTTATCTTTGAGAGAATATCCATTCCGCTCATATCTGGAAGTTTCAGATCCAACAGCACAAGATCAAAAGTTTTTTTCTTGAACTTTGAGATTGTTTCTTCTCCATCGTTTGATGTATCACAATCATATCCCTCATAATCGAGAACATTTGCTAGTATCTCAGATAGTCTGCGGTCATCGTCGACAATTAATATTTTTTCTTTTTTATTGCTCATATGACCACCCGATGTTTTTGATATACCCACTTTTTGCAATTTTTATGCCGTCTCCTTTGTTTACATATCTAAGTGTTGCTTAAATGGTTCCTACAGCCTCTACATGAAAGATTTTGAACTAAGCATAAACTAATATGTTATCTTTAGATAGCATTACTTCTATTTAAGAAGATATTTCAGTCTAAACCGTAAGATGAGTCTTTTAAAATATTTTAGTAAAGTATGAAATTAATCATAAGGTGTCAATAAAATAATACAGTATAGTCAAATTTTTTTGACACCCGAACAATTCTTAATGGCCACTTTATAAAGAAGTAATTATTTTTTTGAATGATTGAGCAATTCTTTAGTATATGCAGCAAGAAGAGGAATCATAAGTTCGTGGTGTCCAATGATTGTGTAGCCCTTGCCACCATCTGAAGTTGGTCTTTTAATGACATTGGCTGTTGGACGGTAATGCTGAATCATATCAAAGTTGGCAGTTATAAAATTTTTAATTTCGCCCTTAATGTTTCTTGCTACACTCAGGGCTTTTAGAAAAACCTCTGGAAGAACTACAGACGAGCCGAACAGCAGCACTACTCCTCCATTTCCAATACTGGTCAGAAGATTTGCCCATATTCTGAAGTCTCTCAGACTCATGTCTCCAATGGTTGCTCCATCAGCACTTGAGTGTTGATGAACAATATCTGTGCCAAGAGCTACATGTACTGTCACTGGAATTCTCTTTTCATAACCATGGGCAAGGATGCTGACATGAATGTTTTTTGGTCGATCTTTGATGATTTGCATTCCAAGCACCTCGCCCAATCCACAGGGGTCTTTGGATGATTTACTGATATTATTCATGATCTCTGCAGTCTCTCTTGCCATTCCAAACATTCCATTCTTAAGAGACTCTTTCACATCTTCTGAGGTTTTGCCAAAATAGGTCAATTCTACATCATGAATTGCGCCTGCTCCGTTCAATGCTACTCCACTTATAAGTCCCAGATTCATTAAGTCTATAATCACAGGGCTCAGGCCAACCTTAATAACATGAGCTCCCATCATTACCAGAACAGGCCTTTTGTTATTGTATGCAGAGACAATATCTTTAACCAGATTTTTAAGCTCTTTTGCTGCTAAAATAGAAGGAAGAGTATTCAGGAAAGAGCCGAAGCTTGATCCAGGGTCGAAAGGTTTTCCTAGCATTGTTATGTCGACTGTGCTTTTTCGGTCATTGATGGATATTGTTCTTACTTTTCTAAGATCGATTTCCTTGTAGCGCGACATCATTTTTTCTCCCTGATATAGCGATTAAATCTGTAATTTTTTAATCTTACTACAATTGTACCTATGAGAGCCTTGCTCTTCATAAGCACAGGCATTCTTTTTTCATCGTCTGTCAGCCAGATAACAATACGGCCCTTCTGTTTAAAGATTCCTTCATATTTTAGTATTGGTTCGACAACTATACAGTCGAACTCTCCTGCAGGAACCCGAACATGTTCCTTCTTGTGAACAAGAATCTTTAATTTGTATATTTTCCCTTCGCTGAAATTCTCTATAAATACAGGCCTTCCCACCTTGAGAGGTATTGTCCTGATAAAATAGAAAGAAGAGAGTACTCCCTGTATGTTGGGGGGAACATCGATTGTATCTTTCTTATAAAAGACCCTATTGTTTAGCTGGTCATAGATAATAACCCTCTTTTTTCTATATCTACCTTCGTGTATCTTCTTTTTAAATTTCCATGGGAAAATACCTTCCATGTCAATAAAGGTCTCTACCCTGTCTCTTACCTTGAAGAATGGATCAAAAAACTTATTTGATTTAGCAGTGGTCACAACATGGTAACATGGTCTTCCGTTAACCCACTGGGTATCTGGTATGCTCATTCTTGCTTCACCTGCATGTATTATTCCATAGTCAATATTAAAGACAAGATGTTCTCCGACACTGAAGGCTCTGTTCACATGTTTTCTTATTCTTGGTTCTTTTTTCTCTATCTCTGGATTTGTCTGTGAATAGACCGATAGCACAGATAAGAGAGATAATATGACTGTTACCTTTAGGTTCGCTCTTTTTTTATTTTTTTCAGTTTTCATCTTTTTATGCTTTCTTGCTGGCTCGATCCAGGATTAGTGGAAGGATTCTTCTTATCTCTCTTTCCAGTTCTTTCGCACAGTTTCTATACACATCCAGATCTCCTCCGATCGGATCTTCTATCTCACCCCATCCTTCACTTCTCCCAAAATCTTTTAATAAGAACACCTTTTCTGCCGCACTTTTCGAAATGGATTGCACAATGTGGCTATGGGTTCTTTCCATTACTAAAATCAAATCTGCATTTTCTATCATCTCCCTGGACAGATTTGTGGATCTGTGATTGGATATATCGATACCTCTTTCTACCATTGTCATTATTGCTTCGTTTGTTGGCATCATTTCATGTGGAGCCATTGTTCCTGCAGACCATACTCTTATATCTTTAATTCCCTTTTGGCTTAATATGTTCTTAAGAATTCCTTCTGCCATGGGACTGCGGCAGCTGTTGCCAGTGCATACGAACAGTATGTTATAGCTCATCTACTTCTCCCACCAATTCTACTATACTCTCTTTTTTTATTAATCCCTTTCTTACGATCAGTGGAGGGTCGACCGTCACATCGAGTATTGTTGAGACCTTAGAAGATCTTCTGCTGCCGCCGTCAATGACAAAATCGATCTCTTTGCCAAAATATTCATATACCTCTTGTGCAGTTGTCGCAGGTTTTGTTCCTTGAGGATTTGCACTGGTAGAGACGAGAGGCTTTTTAAAGATCCGAAGGATGGTCTGGCAAATCGGATCGGATGATGCCCTGATTGCAATCTTGTTGTTCATTGAGATGTGTGGTGAGAATACAACTGATGTGTTAAAGATGAGAGTGATCGGTCCTGGCCAGAGTTTGTCGATAACTATTTCTGCCTTTGATGGTATTTTGTCTACGATTTTAATCACAGATTCTTTGTTTTCTATGAGTATTAAGAATGGTTTGTCAGAACTTCTACCCTTGAGTCTCGATATTTTCTCTATAGATTCACTGTTTGTTGCATCACAACCAAGTCCATATACAGTTTCTGTAGGGTATGCAATAGTGGCTCCGTCTTTAAGTAGCAGGGAAACATGGGACAGCAGCTGTTCATCAATACCTTCAGAAATTTTTAAGATTTCAGGGTTCATTTCGATTTTTATTGTTTTCGGGTTCTCTAAATTGAATCTCATATAGATTCCTGTAGAATGGAGATTTTTCTAACAGACTGTGATGGGAGCCTATGTCCAGAATTCTTCCTCTGTTCATTACCACTATCCTGTCTGCATGTATTACTGTACTCAGCCTGTGTGCAATAACAAGCACTGTTCTATTTTTCATTAACTTCTCGATGGCCTCTTGAACCAGCATTTCAGACTCTGCATCGAGAGAGGAGGTGGCTTCGTCGAGTATAAGGATTGGTGGGTTTTTCAATATTGCCCTTGCTATTGAAATGCGCTGTTTCTGGCCGCCTGATAGTTTTACACCCTTCTCACCAACCACTGTATACAATCCCTTCTCCATGTTGCAGATAAAGTCCCAGGCATTTGCAGCCTTTGCTGCCATTATGACTCTCCTCTCAGATGCTGATTCTGCACCATAGCTTATATTAGCAAAGACCGTATCATTAAAAAGAATATTCTCCTGCATTACTATTCCGATCTGTTTTCTGAGAGACCTTAAGTCTATCTCTCTTATGTCTGTTCCATCTATTTTTATTGCGCCCTCTTTTACATCGTAGAATCTTGGAAGAAGACTCACGAGTGTAGTCTTCCCCGATCCGCTTGGCCCCACAAATGCAATTTTTTCACCCTTGTTGATCTTGAGATTAATATCGCAAAGCACCACAGGCTCATTCTCATTATACTGAAATGTTACGTGATTCCATTCGATAGAATTTTTCAGCCTCCTGATTACTTTGTATCCAGGTCTGTCGTATTCTTCTTTGGGGTAGTCGAGCACATTGAATACTCTTTCTGCTGCTGCAAGACCTCTCTGAATAGTATTGTTTAAGCCAGAGAATGTTTTTAATGGCTGAAAGGTTGCGAACAGGATTAAAAGATATCTCACAAAGGCTTCTGCATCGAGCTCGGTTCCCCTGAACACAAGAGTGCCACCAACCCATAGAAGTCCACTAAAGACAAGCACTCCAAATGTTTCGTTTAGGGGTGAGGTTGCAAGACTCAACCTCTTTGCCCTGAACTGGGCCTTAAAAAATTTATTGTTTGCATTATGAAATCTCTCTATTTCTTTCTCTTCTGAGGTAAAGGCTTTTACTATTCGTATTGATGATATTGCCTCCTGGAAAAGGGCCATTACAACGGATATCCTTTGGAAGACCCTTCTGCTTCTTCTTCTTATACTCTGCCCTATTCTTATGATTATATAGCCGCTTACAGGAATTATTGTGAAGGTAATCAATGATAGTTTCCAGCTTATTAACAACAGTATCAGGAGGTTTGTCACTATTTGAATAGGGGATAGTATCATTTTACCAAAGCTTTTTTCGAGCACATTTTTAATAGATTTGACATCGTTGAATGCAATGGATGTGATTTTTCCGCTATGACGTGACTCAAAGAATGATAGAGGAAGATACATTGCAACACCGTGAAGCTTGTTTCGCAGATTGACAACTATTTTAAAGTTTATGTAAGCATTTATGGTCTCATGAAGATATAAAAATATGTTCTTGAGCAGATATGAAAGAAAAATTATGATGCATACCATTCTGAGCGTGTCGAACTTGTCATCCTTGATTATTACACTTTTGATCGCCCTGTTTACCTTATTGTAGATATCAAAATTCTTATCTTTGTCCTTTATTTTTTCTTTTTGAAGATCACAAGAGTTGGTAGTTGTGCTCGTCTTCAGCTTTTGAGATTCGACGTTCTGGGGCGAGAAGAGCTCCTTAAGAAAATCGACAGAAATCCATAGAGATATTGTGTTAAAGAATACATATCCAAATGTTAGCAGTATGGATATTGTAATCAGCCTCCAGAAGGGCTTCATGAATTTTAGTATTTTTAGATAAAGGTTCATACTATTTATAATTGTATGTGAACTGTTTAAAGACCTTTTTTACTCTATTTAACCACTTAATGCGATAGCTTGTTAGTCTTCTTCTAATATAATAAGAAAAAATGAAAAAGTGGTAGGGTTTGTTTTTTATCTTCTCATACAATCTAATTATCTCTCTGGCCTGTCGCTCTGCAGCGTGGCCGTCAGGTTTATAAAATGCCTCATAGAAGAGATCGTTTCTTCTCTTCTTATACCTGTCCGTTTTTAGATTATTCTCAACGATCTCTCTAATCTGATCCGGCCTGTAGATCACGTCGCCTGCCTGCCATGCATATGTATTAGAAAAGATGTCATCTGAGGGTTTGTAATACTCTGGAGATGGATTTGCAAAGATGATTGGTCTGTCAAAATGGAACCACTCATAACAAACGGTTGAGATGTCCGTTATCATTAGGTCAGATATTTTCATATATGGAAGAATATTGTCATCCCAGATGCATTTTACATGTTCTTCTGCACCAAGAGTGTGGATTAGGCCGTTGATCTTCTCATAGATTGGGTTTTTGGATCTATAGGCCCTGTTGTGATATTTGATTATTAGATTATAATCTTTATACAGAGCCTTTATAATATCTGTGCCAAATATTGGAAGAGAGCTTTCACCATGATTTGAGAATTTCAAGACCCTCATCTTTGCATCAGAACTTATCCATGTTGGTGCATAGAGTATTGTTTTTCTATTGTTTTTAAAGAGAACCGGCGGAGAAGATTTATCTTTTATTATCTCATCGAACTTTGGATAGCCAACAATCTTCCATTCTCTGACTCTATTGAGAAAGCCTGTTCTCTTAACCTTTAGCATCGATTTTTTACCTACAAAAAGAACAAGGTCATAGAGCATTACCTTTGGATTTTCTATATAGGCCTTATCGCTCACACCATGAAAGATCTGAACAGATGCGCCTCTGTAGAGAATGTTATAGCTGGGGTAGACCACGACTCTTATTTTTCTCTTAACTATTTCTTTCTGTAATTGAAACCTCTTTTCACGCCAGAGGATTTGGATGTGTGGATATTTTTCTTTAGTAAAATTATATATCTTTTTGTTTGTTGTAAACACAATGCCTCCCAGAAATGGATAGATCGAAACAACCGGGGGAATGTGTTGAATATCGGTCTGGACATAATAGGCAATCTTGTATTCCGATCCCTTCATTTAAATGGTCCTTTCCTTTTCTATTGACGGCTTGATTCTACTGTTAGTCTGTCGATCTCTGATTTTACTCTCATTGCAGATTTTCCGTCCAGACCCGTAAAAAAGTAGTTTCTGTAGTATTGGAGTCTCTCTTTCATCCTGGCTGTCGGATTTAAGGCTTTTTCTACAGCTTCTACTACAAGATCTGGAGTATCTATATGCACAAATGCACCCTTTAACCACTCCTCTTGCTCTATGGAGAGAATGGGCATTCCATCACTGTGTTTTAATTTTTTATCAGGAAGTACATAGATTATCCCGATTCTATTTAATGCTAAAAATTCGTTTATCACACTAGATGTATCGCTTATTACTGTATCTGCAAGGTGGAGATATGGATAGATGTCATATTCATTATTTGAAATGAGAAAAACGCCGCTGTTTTTTCTTGCAACTCTCTCATAGAATCTGTGATGAGAGTGCGGAGCATATTTCCCACCCCAGCTATATGGATGGAGTTTTATTACCAGGTTGTATTTTGGCACAAGGTCGAGTATCTTTTCTCTAAGATAGTTAATGCAGCTTGGGCGATATGATGGTGCAAATAGTATGGTCTTTTTATTCGGGTTTAATCTGAGGCGGGCCCTCAAATTTTCGTCGTTATAGTAATTTTTCCAGAACAGTGGGTCGAGTTTTGGAAGACCTGTTAAGTAAAAGGATGCTCTGTCTTGCCATCCGAGGCTCTTAATATAATCGAACCAGTATCTGCCTTCAAGGAATAGGTGGTAGTGAACCGATTTCTGTTTCACGATGTTTCTGATTCGAAGAGTCTTTATTCCCACACCGTGATCTATATGAATCCTGAGTGGATTGCCATATTTTGCTGGATTTTTGAGTGCATCGCCGCAGATAACTACATCATAGCCTGATGTTCTGTCTGAAATCCTATAACCTGAACTCTCAAGCCAGGAGACAATCCTTTTTCTTTGAGAAATCGAGATGAGACCACCATATCTTTTTGGATCCTTTCCCACATGGATCCAGATTTCGTATTTTTTATCCTTCTCGAGCTCTTTGATTAGAGGATAAAAAGATGTAAAGTAGTACTCCTTTTTAAGATCAAATAAGACTTTAATCATTATCTTAAATATCCAGATTTAAATTTTTCATGGTATAATATCTGAAATTTTCTTATAAGATTCAAAGGTTTATGTGCTTGAGGGAGTCCTCGGGTCATTATCTTTTCGAGACTGTGAAATACTCGCTCGCTTATCTTCCCATCAAGATAGGGATTAACCTCCTGTAAATGGTGCATTCTTTGTTTATGAAACTCTTCAGGATTCTTTATGCTTCTGTCCAGCGCTTCCCTGAGTTCAGATGGATCACTTATATTGATTCCCTTGTTTTGTCTATATAGTGTCCTGAATGTTATTACTGGTTTATCGAGTGCCATGAATTCATATACTACAGACGATGTGTCTGAAACCAGCACATCTGCCAGATGTAAATATGGTGTTATGTCGTAGTCATCTATGATTTTGATGGAACCCGATCTCTGGTAATAGAATTTTCGAATAACATCTTTTTCCATAAATTCATGGAATTTAATAAACCAGACTTCATCATCACGAGTAATTTTGGGGATGACAGGAAGCAGCTCTTCTGCAGACCGCATCTTTCTACTGTGAGTCGGTGCATATAGTATAACATTTTTGTTTTTATCGATCTTAAAATTTTTTCTTATATTTTGGCTTGGATAGCCAACGATGTAATCGATCTTGGGCCATCCCGTCTCTTCTACAAGAAAATATCTATATCGTCTCTGAAGTTGTTTAAATCTATTCGTTACTGCCGGCCCTGAAGTCAGGTAAACATCAAAGAAGTGCCTGATCCTGTAATGAGAGCTCTTTTCGATTCCAAGACCGTGGAAGATCTGAACCTTAATCCCAGGTATGCGGAAGTCAACAAAATTTCCAGGACATATTACAATGTCGGGTCTGTACTGGATGGCTTCTCTATAATACCTGAAGACCTGAAAGTCGTGCCATTCCTCCGGCAGCCTCTCCCATACCTTGCTTGAAACAAAGAATGCAAATCGATTGTTTCTTTGTTTCAGGTAGTGCATGAGTGGTTGGATTATTGGAATTGAATAAGTCTTTGATATGTAGAAAAGGGTTTTATATGTCAAATTCTATATCTCTTTGTTATTTTTAAAATGGTTTTTAATCTGTGTTGTAGAGATATTTTTGGTACGCGGCAAATAGACAACCTTACAGAGGTCTGAGAGATGATCGAATTTTCCCTTCCAGTCGTCTCCCATTACAAGTATGTCTATCTTATATTTTTTTATGTCTCTTCTCTTCTGGCCCCAGTTTTTTTCTGGTATAACCTTATCGACATAGCGTATAGCCTTTACTATTTCTGCCCTGTGTTTGAAGGGGTAGGTGCATTTTTTCCCCTTTATTTGGTTAAACTCATCTGTAGAGACAGCCACTATTAGATAATCGCCGAGTTTTTTTGCCCTCTTTAGGATTCGGAGGTGTCCATAGTGAAAGAGGTCAAACGTACCATATGTAATTACTCTCTTCATTGTTGACAGTATCCTTGCTTCTAATTTTTTATTATTGGGAAACGTGTTTTCCATCTTTTGTGCATCCAGAACCAGTGATCAGGATGTTCTCTTATATGTTGTTCGAGAAGAGAAGTATATGCCTGAGTCACTTCCTGAATATTTTCTGGCGTGATTCCATCTAGATGATCGAACCGTAAGAGCTGTAGTTTAAAAAGGTGTCTTGCTCCTTTTACTCGAATAGCACTCCCGAAAATTATAGGTGCACCTGTCTTCAAGGCAAAGACGGCCGGCCCCTGAGGCGTAGATGCCTTAATGCCGAAGAAGTCTACAAATACACCATTACGGCGTGCATCCTGGTCTGAAAGGAGTGCAACAAATTTGTTGTTCCTCAGAGCCCTGATTACTCCTCTTACTGCATATCCCATTGGGATTATATCCACACCCATTAATCTCCTATACTTGTTCATTAACTCGTCTATGAAGCCGTTATGCTGTTTTCCTACCAAAAAACTGATGGGATATCCTGACATCGAAAGATAACCACCCATAAGCTCCCAGTTTCCAAAGTGTCCTGCCACCAGAACACTTCCCTTTCCGTTTTTCAATGCCCATTCAATATGCTCGCCTCCCTTTAATCTGCAGAGAGAGAAGAGTTCATCCTTTTTTATTATTGGAAAGCGCATATACTCGAATGCCATCTTTGTAAAATTTTGATAGGTCTTTTTTGCTATCTTTACACGTTCCCTGTATGTTTTTGATGGAAAGGCCCGCTGAAGATTTTTCAATACAACCTTTCTTCTTATTCTGACTATGGAGAATATAAACCATCCCACAACATCTGCAATTGCAAGGGCCGTGTTGATTGGCACAGACCAGAGAATGAGTTGAAGTGATCGAACAAAAAATAGCTCTATTCTATGCTGTCTCTTTTTGCGTCTATTTGAAGCCATATAGTTCCCCCTCATCCCAGTTTTTACGCATCTGTTTCCTTTTAACACTTATCACTGCCGCTATAAAAAGTAGAATGATCAAAAGGCTGAAAATAAATCTGTAATCCATAATAGGATACCATCTATATTTGTTTTTCATTGTCTTATACCACTGACTCTCAAATTCATCGAATCCGATTCCGATCGTTTTATTTAGGGCCAAATCCATGTTTGTGTTCGACCGCAATGTCCATGCTATTTTACTGAGAATTTCTTTGCCATACTTTTCAGTAAGGTATTTTACTGCAGAGAGGGACTCCTGATATGCAAGAGACGCCTTTTCCAGACGAAAATTCAATACTCTATCGATATCATTTAACGGAATTGTTCCGCCAAAAAAGAAGTTTCTCGCAAGCAGAAGGTTTTGACTCCATCCGTATTCCCCTGAGTGATAGAGAGCCATACCCTCTTCAAACCAGCGGTCAACGCTTTTTCCATTTAAAACCATTCCCAGTGCAATGTGACTCAATTCATGGGCAACTATCTTCTTAAATGTCTGTTTTGACCCGATAAGTTTGGATGGTTTTAGCCAGATTATTCTGTTGTGGGTATCGGCAGCTCCTCCTCCCCATTCGGGCACCTTGCCATCTGTAAGTAGTCGGAAATGTTTGTCTGAATGGGCCAGTATTATGGTTATTGGGGCTTCATTTAAGAGCCTTAAATTACGTGCTATTTCTGGGAAGATATCTTTTGCCATTAATATGATCTCTCTTCCTTCATCCATATCATTACTGTGACACAGAACAGTGAAATTTTTATACTCAAGACGGTTATAACTGGATATTGATCCATTTAAATGAGAAAATAGAAGCAATGCCAGAGATATTATTGTTATTCTTAACAACCGGTTCATATAGATCTCTTATTGTGTTAAATTGACATGAAATTTACATATTTTTATCTCTAATGGCAAGACATTTTGATTTTTCTTAGGTGATGATAAGAGTCGATTATCGGTGAGAATATAGATAAATTTTCTCGATTTTAGGATTAGAATTCTACAGATAGTGTGAAATGATTCATGTTTCCCAGCATACCAAGAGATCCAAAACCATAATCGATTGTATATTTTTTATATTTGATACCAAGGCCCAAACGGAATCCGGCAAGACTGAAATTTGAATTCTCTTCTCTTTCTTCACTCCCTTGAGAGGTATATCCGAGACGTAAGAAGATGTTTTTCGTTATAGTAAATTCTCCTCCGAGAGACCAGTAGAGGCCCCACAGGATCCTGCTGCTTGTAAAGTGATATTTAATGACGTCGAGATTAACGAGTAGAGGAAGATGGGCAAGACGCTTCGAAAGGCCGAGTCTGTAGGAGATGGGCAATTTTTCATATCTGTTTATAAATGGCTTAATTGTATGACCAAGATTATTGATAGAAAATCCGATGTTAAGATCCTGACTCTTTATCCTGTATATTACTCCTGCACTCAGCGCTGCAGCCATTGAAGTGTATTTGTCAATACTGAATTGAAGGTATTTGATAGCAATACCATAACTCAGTCCTATGGAGGTTGTGTCGGCATAGCCTGCAGATATCGCTATGTTGCCTGGAAAAAAAGATCCAAGGTCGTTTCCATATATATCTGTCTTCTGAAATTTGCCGTAGTTTGTATAAATTGCTGCAAGTGCAAACACACCTCTGTCTCCCATCGACTGGGTAAATCCCACCAGACCACTCTTTACATCGACTAAGTAGTCAAGAAAAGTAAACGTGGCAAACTTGTTTTTTATTCCAACAATCCCGGCAACGTTATAAACGAGGCCGTTGATATCGCCTCTTGTTGCACAAAATGCACCTGCCATTGAGGCCGGTCTTGCTCCTATATCGATGCATAGAAAATCAAAGCCTGTACTTCCCCATCCATCTGCTTTTATGATTATTGGCATGAGGAGCAGAATAATAATAATTTTAAGTTTTATGTTTTTTTTCATATCGGTCTCTATAATTAAAAGAGCCACCGCGCGGGTTCGAACCGCGGACCTGCTCATTACGAGTGAGCTGCTCTACCAGCTGAGCTACGGTGGCATTGAGTTTACCAAGTATCAATCATAACGAAAAATTTAAAAAACTATTGATTCAAAATCAAGAGAAAACGGCTCAACCCTGTTTTGGGAGAGCCGTTATGTATGATTTTAATTTGTAGAGAGTAAATTTTAGGAACGCTCGGATATCTTTCTGGCAATTAAATAATAGATTAGCAATCCGATTCCTGCCATGAGGAATATACAGCCAGCTGTGATCTCGCCTCTTATCTCTGATGGCATCACCATACCGATAAAAATAGCCAGTCCGATTCCAATTAGTACCATTCCCCACTTCATTGAAGAGGGTAGCAGATATTGTGATGAGCCGTAATAGAGATATTTCAGGTTTTCATTAATCATTTCTTTTTCAATCAGCCTGTTCTTTATCCTGTTGTCAGAAAGTATCTTGATTATAATCACTATAGAGAAAAAGATTAGTCCAGTGATCAGTACTCCTTCGGTAAATATTTCCATCTTTACCTCCTGTGGAATTTTTATTTGTTCAACTATATTTGACAAATGAGACGGCTAAATGTTGCAAATTTTTTCTGCAACATTTTTCATCCAGTTTTGTCGTATAATATGTAATGATAAAATCCGATTCCACAGAGAATACTGCCGTTGTAATCAAAAATATCAATTCTGGCAGAAGAGATGATTTCAAGCTAATCGTGGAAAAATACCAGAGGCTCGTCTCCCATATTGTTTTCAGAATGGTAAACGATACATCAGACAGGGAGGATTTGAGTCAGGAGATATTCTTAAAGGTTTATAAGAATCTTAAAAGTTTTAGATTTGAGTCCAGATTTTCGACATGGATCGCAAAGATTGCCTATAATGAATGTATAAATCATATTAAGAAAAAGAGGATGATTCTTTTCTCTGATCAAAAGGAGGGTGTATTGAACAGAGTTGTGGATAAAAACATCCTTCCTGATGAGGCTATCGAGAAGTTAGAGAACAGAGAGATCGTGCTGAGAGAGATTAACAGGCTCGATGTGAGATATCGTGTGATTCTAACACTCTACCACATCCACGGGATGAGATATAGGGAGATAGGAGATGTAATGAATCTACCACAGGGAACAGTGAAGAGTTATCTGTTCAGGGCAAGAAGAGAATTAAAAGAGGCTTTAATCGAAAGGTATAGAGGGGACAGGTTATGGAGAATAAACATCTGACAGATGATGAAATACAAGACTATCTGGATGGAAATAGAAGCCTAAGCAATGCTGCCGTTCACATCGCACTCTGTGAGAGGTGCAGAAGAGAGTTGTCTCGATATAAATATTTGTTTAATATGCTTGGAGAGGATCCGGGTTTTGAGCTTGATAGTAGTTTTTCTGAAAGAGTAATGTCAAAGATAGTATACAGGCCGTTCTTATCCACTGCCGAGATTGTATTGCTTCTCTTTTGTTTACTATCCTCTGTTTTTACATCTTTTTATTTTTTAGGTTTAAACAGGGTCATAGAGCCGCTGTTTAGAGTCTTGATTAAAACAGCAAAGATTCCAGGTTTATTATTTTCAGCAGTTAAAGGATTGTTGGCCAGAGCAGATTTGAACGTATCAATTGTAATCTATTCATCCATTACACTCCTTATTATTTTTATCTTTGATCATTTTATAATTCGGCCAAGGGTGCAGAAGATAGATAGGGCTAGTTGAGTCGGTTAAAATTGAACTTGACATTGAATCTGTTTTTGTTAATATTAACAAATAAAGATAATGATTCTCTTTTGAGGTCGATATGGAAGATATAAAACAACAGATTCTTAATTTAGAACAGCAGCAGGTCGATGCATTTAATGAAGGTAACATTGACAGACTGCTTGAATTTTTTGATCCAGGAATAACCGGTTTTTCTTCGACCAAACATATGCGGCTTGGAAGTTTAGGTGAGCTTCGCAAGACTTTCGAATTCTACCAGCGCCAGGGATCAAAGATTGACTATCTCATTTCTGATCCACTTGTAAATATCTATGGCGATACTGCAATAGTTACATTTTACTGGATCGTTAGATTAAGAAATGGTAAAAAGAGGCGGCCAATAGAAGGACGCGGTACACATGTCTACCACAAGATAGATGGGTCGTGGAAGGTTGTACACGAACACTTCTCCCGAGCGCATCGTTCTTATGAAATATAGGCTTTATGTTAAATCATTCCCTTCCTGCGCCTGATGGTCCATTCGGCAAAGAATAGAATCATGACAAAAAGGGCAAATGGAAATGTTTCGAAGAGTTTTAGTTGATGAGAGTTGGTTTCTCTTAAACGTGGGATATTCATTTCTCTTGCTATTGCAGAAAGGCTGTCAAAGGCTGTGAAACGTCCACCTGTTACTGCTGCAATCTGTTTGAGCGTTTTGAAGTCTGCCCTTGTGTCCATGAATTCAGGATTATACTCAGAGACGGAAAACTCGACTGTATCTGAAGCGAGTGTAAATCGATCGTGTGTTGCCTTCATTATCGAAATATATTTTCCGCTTTTAAATGTCCGATAGCTGCCACTATATTTACCACTCTCGCTCTCAGTGAGGTTTATTGATACTGTATCTGAACCAGAAACTATCGTTACTTCTACATGGGCATTTGTTAATACCTTATATGTTTCATCATAAACACGCGCGTAGAATTTAATCTCCTCTCCTGCTCTGTATATATTTTTATCGAGGGAGAGATGTGAGAGGGAGTTTGTCTCTCTAATGGCAAGCCATCGAATGATGTTTGTTATAAACGACCTAAGAAGATTATTTGTTTTTCCCAATCCCCACATCAAAAGATCCCATCTGTAGATTCCCTGGCCTATGAAAAGCACAGACTTTTCTGTGTTTAGGCTTCTAATAACAACAAGAGGCTGCTTTATTTCTTTTGATGGGTTTTGCGTAACTCTAAATTTTGAATTAAGCAGTACAACAGATTCTGGTTTAATATTATCCACTATCCAGGATGTATATAGTGGAGGCAGATCTTTCCACGCCTGGGTCGTTTTTTCCTGATCTTCAAATACCTTCATGATCGGATGATTTTTACCCTCCTGTGTAAGTTCGGGTAGTATTATTTTTTCATAAGATTTTTTTAGTCCTGTGACAGGAAGCAGTTCTCCTATTGAGCGAACTCTTTTGAAGTCTATTTCAGATCCTGTTAAAATAAAGAGCGGTTTTTTTAGTTTTTTAATTTCCCTGCTCAGGTTTTTCCACAATTGATGATCAGTATCGCTGCGCGGGAAATTCAGTAAAATTAAACAATCAAAAGAGGAGAGATCCATCAGAGATGGGAGCTTGCCTTCATAGAATGTGTTTCCTTGCTTTTGTGTCCTTATAGTAACCCTTATGTTTTTATCTTTTAGAAGAATCCTTTTCAGAAATGATAGATCGGCACACGGTGCACCAGAAATAAAGAGGAGAGAGATTTTATTTTTTAGAACTCTCACATAACATTTACGTTGATTGTTTTTATAAGAGGCTTCACCCTTTAATCGAGTGATATCGCATGCCAGCTCTAAGAAACCCTCTCTTTCTGGCTTGAAATATAGTGTTATGTTTTTTGGGAGCCCTTCTTGTGGTATTGTTATACTTTTTGTAGCTATTATTTTATTCTCAACAAACAATCTTACATACACCTCTTCTCCTTCAAACCCAGGCCCATTTATTAATAGCTCAACTGGCACAAGATCGTTCACATAAACAATCTCATTGGTCCTCATTTGGCTTAGCACCAGATCGCGCCTCTGCAGTGGATTTCCAACACCAAGAGTGTAGATCGGAATCTCTATCTTTTCTGCTGTTCGAACGGGATTTTTCCCTCTGTTGTAAGAACCATCAGTAATAAGAATTATGGCGCTCAGGGCCGTCTCTTTTTCTAAAAGATCGGTAATAGCACCAGATATGTTGGTGGCGAGGCCTTCTGGTTTTATAGAATCGGGAGGAAATTTTTTTGCAGGGGTAAGTCTGTCTGAAAAGTAGTACAGAACCATGTTGTACCTGTCTTGCAGGCCTTTAAATATTTTTGAATGAAGGGCTCTTGATATTATATCTGCCCTTTTCTCTTTTTTATCCACAATCTCCATCGAGCCGGATTTATCTATAAGCAATGCGACGCGGGGTTTTTTAAAAGAGGATCTTGTGATATTAATAGTTGTTCCTGTCAAGGTTAAAAGTATTAATATAAGAGCGCAGGATCGTATGGTCAGAAGGATCGTGCGGGTAATTAATTGTGATTCGGGAACAGTGCGTCTGTATATCAGTATGTTGAAGATTATGATACAAAATACTGCAACGAGCGTAACAATCAAGGGCCAAGAAGATGAGAATGCTATTTTAAATGTCTCACCCATGTTAAAAATTTAAGGAGGGACGAGGTGAAAGTGTGAGGGGGGATGTTACCCCTCTTTTTAGATAAAAGTGAGCAGCTGCTGCTATCATTCCCCCATTGTCTGTACAGAGATTAGCAGGAGGCCAGAACAGCTCAATATTTTTTTCATTACATGCCTGTTTCATCTTCTTCTGCAAGTGGCGATTAACTGCAACTCCGCCTGCAACACAGATTCTTTTTACTCCATTATTTTCTGCGGCATAGATACTCTTTTGGACCAGAACATCAACAACTGCATCCTGAAAACAGGCTGCAATGTCAGAGATATGTTTTTTTAACTCCCTTTTTCCGAGTCTTCTCACATGGTTTAATACTGCAGTTTTCAATCCGCTAAAGCTGAAATCGAGGCTGCCTTCTTCGAGATAGGCTCTGGGAAAACGGATGTATTCTGGATTTCCATTTAGTGCCAATTTTTCAATAAATGGCCCACCCGGATAACCAAGATCGAGCATCTTTGCCACCTTATCGAATGCTTCTCCGCTCGCGTCGTCGCGTGTCCGTCCGAGGAGTTTATACGAGCCCCATTCTCTGACATAGACCAGTTGAGTGTGTCCTCCTGATACTATCAGTACAATAATAGGAGGATTCAATCCCGGATTTGCAAGATAATTTGACCAGATATGTCCCTCGAGATGATTTATACCTATCATTGGAATATCCAGAGACAGCGCCAGACCCTTTGCAATGCTAAGACCAACAAGTAGCGACCCGGCAAGACCTGGTCCATATGTAACACCTATGCCTCTGATATCAGCCGTTTTTATGCCTGCCTTTTTTAATGCCTCCCGGATCACTGGAAGAACCATGCGAATATGAGCCCTGGAGGCGAGTTCTGGAACAACGCCGCCAAAGTTTGAATGAATTAGTTGAGTGGAAATTATGTTTGAAAGCAGGGTGTTGCCATCGTATACTGCAGCACTCGTATCGTCACATGAGGTTTCGATTCCAAGAACAATCATCTTTCGATAATCACTCTGAAGAATTGCGGATTTACATTTTTAAAAAATATGTCTTCTGGAAGGTTGATGGCAGCCTTGAATCTCTTCTCCTGGTATCTTTTGCTTTTATAATCTATTACGGCTTCTATGTCCTCAGCCCTGATGTCTTTTAACACATTGACCCCCCCATATAGTGTCAGCCTGAGAGTAGATGGTATTACCTTAATATTTTTTACCTTACCTGGTATATTAATGACTCTTATTGGGATATTAGAGACGACCTTCTCGCCTATTCTTTGAACATCGGCCCTGAAATTTATTGTATTATAAGAATAGTGTACTGCTTGATAGGGTGGCTTGATAATAGAGACTCTTCCGCGAATTTCTTTTACCAGGTTGCGAAGAACCTTTTTCTTTGTTTTTATTTCATTTATTTTGTTTACCTGAAGCATTGGGCCTGTGATATAGATCGAATCAGGATCTAGGTATACTGGTCCGACTTGTATATAGCCGTCCATTACACTAAGTTCTATGTCGGCTCTTACAGGAACCTTTCTTTCTATAGAGGTGTCCAAACGGACTGTAATATATTCTGGTTCTATTATCTTAAGAGGTACCAATCCTGACCCAGGAGGCAAATCTTTTATCATTTCTTTAGTGATCTGGAAGGTTGTATTTTTTTTGGTATTGTTAAGATTTAGTTCTATGTTTTTTCGTTTGATTATTAGACCGAGTATTTCCTTTCCCCTTCCCCTGAATTTGACCCTTACATGCGATGGTATTGGGGAGGCAAAAACCCAGCCTGATGGTTTGTTTACTACTCTGACAGGTAAATTCAGGATATAATCAAATTCATTATTTGTGGCAACATAGAACCATAAAAACAGGGCAATGAAGATTGTGTATAACTTGATTTTAAAATTCTGCAGCCACTTGATATTAAATTCTATTTTCAACTTCATAATAAATTCTGAGCAGGGGAGAAAGAACCTTAATTATATGTTCTCTCTCCCCCACAGACTTCTGGATACTATTTTTGTGATTGACCAATTGGTCGTCCAAAACTTATTTCCCCATTATCGATTCTTATATTGAATCCACAATTGGGATTGGTGCACACCCACGCCTTATAGCGTATTGCAGCACCTTCGCGTCCATAATCGGACAGCGGCACAAGCACACCAGTATCACACTTTTGACATTCAGGAAAGACATTTTCCATTTTACTACCTCCCTCTTTTACTCCTCACCCGATAGGTTTGTCCTCCTATCTGTTTTTGTTAGAATTATTCTTTTACCACCCAGACCCTTATTTTTGCCTCAACATCCGAGTGAAGTTTGATGATGACTGTATATACACCCAATGCTTTGATTGGTTCCTTGAGTATAATTTTTCTCTTGTCTATGTCATAGCCCTTTTCTTTTAAAAGGGTACTAATTGTTTGAGCTGTAACAGATCCAAAGACCCTGTCTTCTTCACCAACAGAGACTGTGGCAGTGAGTGATATCTTTTCAAGCTCTCCTGCCATGACTTCTGCCTTTTTGCGTTCTTTGCTATGCCGCATCTCAATGGACTTTTTTTCTTCTTCTAAGAGCTTAATATTCTTTTTATTTGCAACAACGGCTATTTTCTGGGGAATGAGATAGTTTCTTGCATAGCCATCTTTTACTGTTACAATATCTCCTGCCGCACCTAATTTTTCATGATCTTGTTTTAAGATGATTTTCATGATCTCCTCTTTTTTATCTGGCATAATCGGAAATATATGGTATGAGAGCTAGGTAACGGGCCCTTTTTATAGCCTTAACAAGCTGACGCTGATGTCTTGCGCAGTTTCCAGTTGTTCTTCTAGGAATTATTTTTCCTACATCATTTGTAAATTTCATGAGTGTTTTTGGGTCCTTATAATCAACATACAAGATTCTGCTCTCGCAGAATCGACAGATCCTCTTCTTTTTGAATTTTAACAAATTCTCCTCCTTTCTGCTCATCACATCACTTCTTGGATTAGAGTTTTAAATCCTGATATCCAAAATCAAATTTTCCCTTCATCGGATTTTCCTCATCCTCAAATTCTTCTTTTATTGTCTGTTCATTTTGATCAGATTCGATTATTTCCTCCTCCATTTCCTCAGATACAGTAGATTGACCTTCATGAACTATCTTATTCAACACCTGGATTCTTCGAGCCTTTATCTCCACTATTGTACGACTCTTTTCATTTTCTGCTACAACCTTTCTACTCTGGAGTTCTCCTTCGATAATGACGGCATTTCCTCTGCTCAGAGTTGCGGCACAGTTTTCTGCAAGTTTATACCAGGCAACAACACCAACATAACAGATATTTTTCCTCCACATTCCTATGTTGTCTTTAAATTTTCTGCTCGATGCGATCCAGAAGTTTGTTACAGGTGTTCCATTTGTAGTCCTTCTGAGAGTCGGTTCACGGATTACATTGCCGGCAATAATAACATAATTAACATCAGGCATAAAAAAATTATTCATATAAAAACCTCATTATTTATCGTTGTTTTCATTTGGCACATCATGATCGGTGTCATAATCGTCGATGGTCTCTTCGGGCTCTTGGCTATCAAGTTCAGCTATCTTTTTCTCATATTTTTCTCTGTTCACCTCTTCATCTCTAAGTACTATTTTTGGTACAACGATTATGAGGGATCTTATGATGGGGTCATACATCTTGAACTCCTTTTCGAGTTCTTTGATAAATGTACCCTCTGCACTAAAACGTATGGTAAAATAATAGCCATACTGTTTTTTATCGATTTCATAGGCAAGTCTGCGTTTCCCCCAGCGATTAATCGATTTTACCTCTCCGCCATTTTCTCCAATGAATTTTGATATCTTCTCAACTGCACCATCGGCCTCTTCTGTTGGTAAGTGGCCGTTGACAATGAAAGTTGTTTCATATTCTCTTAACATATTAAAACCTCCCTCTGGTCTTATGGTCCTCACGATATTTCATGAGAACAGGGATTTAAGCTGTTATAAAGGTTCATCGCAGAATCGATACCCTTTACAACAAACTCCCTTACTGCAAGTGTTGCTGCCTCGATCATGCTTTCTACTGCCTGTAGTTCACTCCTCTTAAATGGAGAGAGAACAAATTTTATTGAGTCTATCTCAGGATCGTTTCCTATACCCATTCGCAGTCGCGGAAAATCTGATGTGCCAATATAATCTATTATTGAAGCAAGGCCCTTATGACCGCCATGACTTCCCTTTTTCCGTATCCTTATCTTACCGAGAGGCAAGTTGAGGTCGTCGCACAAGATGATGATTCTTGGAATCTTAAGATTATACTTTTTTATAACACTTTCTATTGCTATTCCACTTCTGTTCATATAAGTTGTAGGTTTTGCCAGAACCACTCTCTTGGAATCAAAAAAAACTTCGCAACTCTGGCACTGTCCTTTCTTTTTAAATTTTACACTCTCTTTTTGTGCTATTCTGTCCAGAACCATAAACCCAAGATTGTGTCTTGTTTTTCGATATCGAAGACCTGGATTTCCCAGTCCTGCTATTAGATACATCTAGATCTATCCTTCTGGCTCCTCTTTTTTATCTTCAGGTTTCTTCTCACCTGCTTCTGCTTCTTTTTCCTCTGCAGCCTCTACACCTTCTTCAACCTCTTCTTCCTTTACTGCCTTCTCGGTTACAACCTTTGGATGAATTACATTGGCAACCGCGTGATCCAGATCTGTTATGATTTTAATCTTTTCGACCTCTACATCCCTTAATGTAATGACATCCCCGATTTTTAGGTCAGACACATCAACTTCAATATGGTCTGGAATGTCGAGAGGAAGGCCCTCAACTTCTACTTCTCTAAGCAGGTGTTCGAGAATTCCACCCTCTTCAACACCAACCGGTTCTCCGGTTAGCAGAATTGGAATCGTAAGGTGAACCTTTTCTGTAAGCTTTACACCCATCAGATCGATATGAATTATTGTATCTGTTATTGGGTCCTTTTGGATCTCTCTTATAACCGACTTTCGCTCCTTGCCCTCGGGAAATATTACATTTAATACATTTATTTTCTGATGCAGAATATTTCTTAGTTCCTTCTCATCCACGCTTAGATGAATTGGCTCTTCATTATGAAAGTAAAAAACTCCTGGTATTCTACCATTCTTTCGCAGCACCTTTGCTGTATGAGGGCCTGTTTTTTCTCTTGGCTGTGCATGAATGTCTGCTGTTTTAGGCATTGATTTTCCTCGCTATTTTTTTACTGAATAGAAAAGTGAACTTATCGACTCCTCATTATGAATTCTCTTTATTGCCTCACCAAAAAGGGAGGCACTGGACACTACTTCAATTTTATTGCTCCGTTTATTGTCCTGAAGTGGTACTGTATCACTGACAAAGACTTTTGATATTTCCGAATCTTCCAGACGCTTGATAGCATCCCCAGAAAGAATTGGATGTGTACATGCTGCCACGATCTGGCAGGCTCCTGCTTTTTTTAACATCTCTGCTGCCCTGCACAGGGTTCCTCCCGTGTCGATCATGTCGTCTACCATTATCACATTTTTATCCTTAATGTTTCCTATGAGCGTGACATCTTCGATATTGTTTGGGCCGGATCGCTTTTTATCTACCACGGCAAGATCGAATCCGAGTCTGTTGGCATACGCCCTGGCTCGCTTCAGGCTTCCAACGTCGGGTCCAACCACCACACCATCCTTAAAGAGTTTTTTTATTCTGTCGATAAAGAATATCGATGAATAGAGATGATCGAATGGTATGTCAAAGAATCCCTGAATCGATGCAGAGTGTAGATCCAGTGTTAAGACACGATTGGTACCTGCAGTTGAGATCAGATTTGCCACGAGTTTTGCCGACAGGGCAACTCGTGGCCGGTCTTTTCTGTCCTGACGTGCATATCCAAAATAGGGCAGCACTGCTGTTATTCTCTTTGCCGAGGCCCTGTGAGCAGCATCGATCATCAGGAGAAGTTCAAGTATGTTTTCGGCTGGAGGAGATGTGGGTTGAATTATAAAAACATCGTTTCCGCGGATGTTTTCATTATATTTTACAGAGATTTCCCCGTCGCTGAAACGTCCCAGTTCTACATCTCCGAGCTCCATACCAAGATAGCCTGCAATTTTCTCTGCAAGGGGTCTGTTTGCACTTCCTGAGAAAATTTTCATGCTGCTTTCAATCCTTTAAAATATTCTCTATACAATAAAATTCCCGAAACCTTGACATCACCATCAAATAATGGGTTTCGGGAGCAGTGCTTTTAATTTTATCTCGTCTGTGAATATATTCTAAAGCTGGGGCGGGAGGATTCGAACCTCCGAATGCAGGATCCAAAATCCTGTGTCTTACCACTTGACGACGCCCCACTATTAAGAAATCTTTAGTGTTACTTTACATAGGTCTGCAGAGAAAGCTTTTCATTCTCTGCTCAATAGAAAAGAACTCTACCGCCTCTTCCGCTTTATCTGATTGATTAAAGAGTCCATACACCGACGAGCCGCTTCCCGACAAACTGGCATAAAAGGCACCCTTTTCATATAGCTTCTCCTTAATCGTTAGGAGTAGAGGATGCCTTTTAAATACCACTTCCTCAAAGTCATTTTTAATATTGAACCTCAAATATTGAGGATCAAATCTTTTAAAAAGTAATTTAAATTTAGTGAAATTTTCATCTTTTGTCAAGGCAATTTTAGAGCGGCTGTATGCCCATTTTGTAGAGATGTGTATTTGAGGGCTCACCACAAGTGCCAACCAATCCTTTTCTATTTTTACAGGGGTCAATATCTCTCCTCTGCCTGTTGCCAGCATCGTTCCTCCCCTAATAAAAAAAGGAACGTCTGAGCCGATTGTTGCAGCAATATTCTCAAGTTCTGTTATTGAAAGGTTTAGTTTCCACATGATGTTTGCTGCAACAAGGGTTGCTGCAGCATTACTGCTTCCGCCTCCAAGACCGGATCCAACAGGAATAGTCTTTTTTAGGTGAACCCTTAGTCCTTCATCGATTTTGAACCTTTCTCTGACAAGATCAAATGCCCTTAAGATTAAATTGTCGGGTCCAGCAGGAACATCTGAGTCGGTTATGGTAATTGTGATTTCTTTCCCGCTCTTCTCAAATGTGATCTCATCATGAAGATCGATTTGCTGTAGAAGAGTTACTATTTGGTGATATCCATCCTCCCTTTTCTTTATGATATTTAATCCGATATTTATCTTTGCATAAGATTTTAATGTAATACGATCCAAATCCTCAGTCCTTATGCATTCCTATCTTTTCATTCCGAGCTGATCGAACATGAATGCATATTCGAGTGCAATCCTTTTGTATCTCTTAAATCTTCCAGATGCACCGCCGTGTCCAGACTCCATGTCAATATCGATTATCAGAAGATTATTGTCTGTTTTCATATCTCTCAGCTTTGCCACCCATTTCGTTGGTTCAAAATATTGTACCTGTGAATCGTGTAGGCCTGTTGTAACAAGCATTGCAGGATAGTCCTTTCGTTCTACATTATCATATGGAGAGTAAGAGAGCATGTAGTAATAATACTTCTTATTCTTTGGATTGCCCCATTCATCGAATTCGGCAGTTGTTAATGGAATGGACTCATCAAGCATAGTTGTAACAACATCTACCCATGGTACAAGCGCAAGAATTCCCTTAAACAGGTCGGGCCTCATGTTTGCAACCGCTCCCATCAGAAGTCCTCCAGCACTTCCTCCCATTGCAAACAGTTTGTCAGGATTTGTAAATCCCTCATTTATGAGATGCTCGGCACAGTCAATAAAGTCTGTGAATGTATTCTTTTTCTTCAGCAGTTTGCCCTCTTCATACCAGTATCTTCCCATTTCTGAGCCGCCGCGGACATGGGCGATTGCATATACAAATCCCCTGTTCAGAAGGGTTAGACGGGCAGAGCTGAAGTAGGGATCCATACTTGCACCATAGGAGCCATAGCCGTAGAGAAGACAGGGATTATTACCATCTTTTTTTAATCCTTTCTTATAGACAACAGAGATTGGTACTCTTGTGCCGTCGCGCGCTGTTGCCCACAATCTTTCTGCATGATAATCCTCAGGATTAAACTTTCCTAAAACCTCCTCTCTCTTTAGCAGCCTTTTTTCTCTTGTCTTCATATTGAAGTCATAGGTTGTATTTGGCGTTGTAAGAGATGAGTAGCTGTATCTCAGGATTTCTGTATCAAATTCGCGATTTATAGATGGATATGCAACATAGACCTCCTCACCAAAGTCGATGTAGTAGTCCTCATTGCTACTCTGATTGATGACTCTTATCTGCCTGAGTCCATCTTTTCGTTCTGCAAGTACAAGATAATCTTTGAATATCTCTACACTATTGAGCAGGACATTGTTTCTGTGGGGTATCACCTCTTTCCAGTATTTTTTTTCTGTCTTATCTGTGCCGGTCTCCATTAATCTGAAATTCTTTGCATTCCAGTTTGTAAGAATGTAGAATCGATCTTTGAAGTGATATATTGAATACTCATGGTCTCTCTGACGCTTCTGGAAAATGCGGAATTTTCCGTATGGATCATCGGCATCGAGAATGCGCATCTCTGTTGATAGTGTGCTGTAAGACCCGATTATCAGGAATTTTCTCGATTTCGATTTGTATATGCCGGTCGAGAATGTTTTGTCCTTCTCATTGAAGATCTCCACATCCTCTGATGGATCGGTTCCAAGAATATGCCGCATTATTTTATATGCACGAAGAGTCGGATCCTTTTTTGTATAAAAGACTGTTTTATTGTCATTTGCCCAGACTGCACTACCAGTAGTGTTTGATAGCCGGTCTGGAAGCATTTTACCACTCTTCAGATCCTTAAAATAGATTGTATACCTTCTTCTGCTGACAGTATCTACACCAAAAGCAAGATATCTGTTATTTTCACTTACCTGTAATCCCCTGACACTGTAGTAACTATATCCATCTGCCATTTGAGGAACATTCAGCATTATCTCCTCTTCTGCGTCGAGGCCTCCTTTCTTTCTGGCATATATGGGATATTCCTGATCTTTTTCGTATCGTGTATAGTAGTAATACCCATTATCAAGATATGGTACAGACATATCTGTCTTTTTTATTCGGCCTATTATCTCTTTGTACAGCCTTTTCTGGAGTTTCTCAGTATGCTTCATCATGGCATTTTTATATCTATTCTCTGCTTTAAGATACTCGATCACCTTTGGATTTTCTCTCTGGTTAAGCCAGTAGTAGTTATCGATACGTGTATGTCCGTGAATGGTTAGTTTCTTGGGGATTTTTTCCGCCCTTGGCGGAGCTATTGTTTCTGGAGATCTTTTTTCGCCACATGAGGCCAGAAACAGGATAGTTATAAGAAGAGGCGTATAAATTTTCCATGTTAAAACTACGTGTTTCATATTTCTCTCCTCCTTTTATTTATGATAGGTTTTAAGATTTCAGTCCATTTATAAAAGAATCTACACATTGTGGAAGTCGGGTTGAATAGCCTCCCTCAAGGACTATGAATGTTGGTCTCTCGATTCTGGATATGAGTTTTCCGATCTGGTTATATGTTTCGACCTTAAGCATCATCTGCGTCAGAGGATCTTCCTCAAATGTGTCGAATCCTGCAGAGATGCCCAGAACATCTGGCTTAAATTCTTCTATTTTCTCACAGGCGATTTCAAGTGTTTTGAGATATTCTGGCTCACCTGTGCCTGGTGGCAGAGGATAGTTCAGAACATTTTCGCCAGACTCCAGACCTGTGCCAGGATACAGGGGAGATTGGTGTAGTGATACATATAATACAGATGGATTTGTCTTAAATATATCTTCTGTTCCGTTTCCGTGATGACAGTCTATGTCGAGTATTGCAGCTTTTGCGGATGGATCGTCTGCAAGAAATCTTGCCGTTGCAATGGCAATATTGTTAAAATAGCAGAAGCCCATGACACTATTTTTCGTGGCATGATGTCCAGGAGGCCGCATTAGAGAGAACCCCATCTCACCAGTCACAGCAGACTGTAATGCAAGTATTGCACCTCCTGCAGAAAGCCTTGCATATTCATATATATTAGGAAGTGCAGGAGTGTCGAGGTCGATGAATTGGCCATTTCTGACTTTCTCAAGGAGCAAAAAAGAGTGGACTCGAATGATATCTTCGTCTCTGCAGAGTGTTGGCTCTATAAATGAAATGTTTTTCTTTTTAAGATAGTTATAGATAGCTAGTACTCTTTCAGGGGATTCGGGATGACCTTGCTGCCCATATTCAAGGCATCTTGGTGAGAAAAAGTATTTCAAATGTTGTTCCTCTTGTTTGAAATCAATAAAATGTAAAATATATTGTATGCAATGTCAAATGAAAAATAACAGATTCTTTGTACACAAATAAAACTTGAATTTCCTGCTTTGAATATGTATCTTGAGGTGATTATGCACTCTGATAGAATAAATAAAGCATCTTCATATATCAGAAGAAGAATAGGATGTTTAAAACCAGAGATTGGTGTTATTCTGGGTTCTGGACTTGGAGAGATTGGGAAGAGACTTAAGGACAGAATTTTACTCGATTTTGAAGAGATTCCAAACTGGCCAAGATCTACTGTAAAGGGACATCCGGGGAAGGTTGTTTTTGGCAGGATGGGCGATATAGAGGCAGCCTTTGTTCAGGGAAGAGTACATCTTTATGAAGGATATTCTATTGACAGAGTTGTCTTTCCGATAAGAGTGCTTGGAAGACTTGGAATAAAAATTTTAATCATAACAAATGCAGCTGGCGGTTTGAATCCCTCTTTTAATGAGGGTGATGTGATGATAATAACAGATCAAATCAACTTCACCTTCACAAATCCTCTGATAGACTCATCAGGTATATTTAAAGAGGAGATGTTTCTTGACATGTCCTCTATTTATGATAAAAGATTGATTTCTATTGCAGAGAGAGCGGCTGATAGACTAGGGATTTCTTTTCATAAGGGTGTGCTTGTTGGTGTGAGAGGTCCTGTTTATGAGACTAAAGCTGAGGTGAAGATGATGCGTATGTTGGGGGGAGATGCTGTTTGCATGTCTACGGTTTCAGAGGTGATTGCCGGTGTATATGAGGGGATGCACATATTGGGAATTTCCTGTATAACAAATCCTGCCACAGGGCTTTCTGAGAGGAGGCTGAATCATGAGGAGGTAAAAAAAACAGCGAATCGATTTTCCGGTATGATTGGCGATTTGATTGAGGAGATAATCAAAAAACAGGAGTGGAGGTGAAAAATTGAACCTTAAGTATTTTATTGTTGCAAACCCTGTGGCAGATCATGGCAGGGTAGCACCGAAGATAGAAGAGGCTCAAAAGCTTCTTACCTCTCTTGGACTCGATTTTGAGATCAAGCAGACAGAAGGCCCCTGGCATGCAGCAGAGCTTTCATCCGAGGCCGCAAGGAGCGGATATGATGTTGTGGTTGCAATGGGAGGAGATGGTACTGCAAACGAGGTATTAAACGGCATTATGATGGCAAAAGAGAAGGAGAATTGTAGGTGTTCTATGGGGATACTGGCTGTTGGAAGGGGAAACGATATGGCCTTTGGAATGGGCATACTAGGGGGATTGAATGAGGGATGTAGAGTACTTGCAGAAGGACACACAACAAGTACAGATGTAGGGCTCGTGTTTGTCGATCACAACACAAGGGGAAGATATTTTGGAAATGGGATTGGCATAGGCTTTGATGCTGCTGTAGGATTTGAGGCCGCAAAGATGACGCATCTACATGGTTTTCCTGCCTATGTCTGTGCTGCACTGAAGACCCTCATGTTTTATTATAATGCACCACATATAACAACAGTTTGTGATGGCAAAAAAATCGATGGTCACTTTATAATGATCTCTATTATGAATGGAAACCGTATGGGAGGCGGCTTCATGATGGCGCCTGAGGCCATCAACAGAGATGGTCTGCTCGATATTTGTATTGTAGAGAAGGCGGCAAGGCCTGCGCTTCTCAGGCTCATGCTTAAATTCATAAAGGGAACCCACACGTTTAGCCATCTCGTTAAAACCGACAGGGCCAGGCACATTGAGGTCATTTTAGAGATGGAATCTCTGCCGGCTCATGCAGACGGAGAGACACTTTGTCATGAAGGAAGTCACCTGAAGATCGAGGTCGTTCCAGAAAGTATAGATATAGTTTGCAGCAAGAGAGGGTAATGAAGTCTTTAGAATTGTGGAACATAAAGGCCTCGTTTTACAGGGGAGCAAGAAGTCTTCCACTGATTAAAAAAATATTGGAAAGGGAGATAGATAATCTGAAGGGTTTGCTTCAAAGAGCAGGGCCTCTTCCCGAGATTATAGTGGATATTGGGACTGGTGCAGGCTCTACTCTGGTGTTATTTCCTGGTTATGTGAAAGTTGTAGGAGTGGACATTTCAATTGCAATGCTTAAAAGGGCAAGAAGTATTAGGAATATTTTTTGTGTTGTTGCAGATTCAAATAGGTTGCCTTTTAAGGGAAAACTCGATTTTATTTCAGCAGTAGGTTTGACAGAATACATCAATGACAGGAGGGAATTTTTAAAAGAGGTTAAGAGTATAATGAGAGATGGAGCAAGATTGTTAATCACGATTTCTCAGCCAAATGTTTATAATGTTTTGAGAAATCTTCTCGGTTCTCATGTACATACTGTTTCGATTGAAGATTGGGAGGTAGAGCTTTTAGATCAGGGTTTTGAGATTTTAGAGAGAAAAGAGACAATGATGCAGGTTCAGTATCTACTGAAATGTAGAACATAAACCGATGTCAAATTAAAGAGTATGGCATGAAGAAAATCTCATACTTTACCGGATATATAATCTCAGCAGTTCTTTTTTCTTATTTAAATTCACAGCAGTTGACAGAAAGAGAGATACACTATCGTCCAGGGGATTGGATCAGTTATCCAGTAACACGTTTTGTTACTTCAATCGCTCTTGGGCACCGTTTTGCCTATTTTGGCACAACAGGTGGAATTGCTCGATACAACTTTTTTAGTGGGAGATGGGAACATCCCTTCACTGTTAGCGACGGCATGGAGGATGACCATGTATATATAATAGAATATGATTTCAGAACATCATTTCTATGGTGTGTGACAGAGTCGGGAATCAGTTTTCTCAACCCTGCATCAATGGAGTGGAGGAATGTTTTGTATCGCGATATTGGGATTTTTTCTATTCCATTAATAGGAATTGGAAAGAGTTTTGTGTGGCTGAAGAGTGGAAAGAGGTTCTACAGAAGCGATCCTGTTAGTGGTATTTTTATTGATGCTACTTTCCAGGAGGCAGGAGAAGATAGCGTTGTATGGAAATCAACGAGCAGCCAGAAGCCAAAAGATTTGCTTCCTCTCTTCTCGATGGAGAGAGGATATATTTTCGATCCACAGGGAATTATATATGACAACCATATGAGAGCCTTTCGTGTAACCTCCATGCAGCAGGACAGTTTCGATAACCTCTGGATTGGAACTTGGGGGATTGGATGTGGAGTTGCAGATATAAAGTCCTCGTTTCTAAGGCTTCTTTCTTATGGGCCGTTTAGTTCTCATATCGATGCAATGGTTTGGGATGATGGGAGGATGTGGATGGGAGGGGCTTGTTCTACAGACGGCCAAAAAGGAATAACACTCTGGGATCCTGTAAGAGGTGACTGGAAATACTTCGAAGCAAAATTTATAACAGAGTTGAGAACCGATGAGGTCACTTCTGTTGCTGCAGATACTGAATTTGTCTGGTTTGGCACAGAGGGGGGACTGGCTATTTTTAAAAAGAGTGATGAAACATGGAGATTTTTTGATCTTTTTGATAATCTGTGGAGCGACAGAGTTACATGCCTTGCCCTGGGGGAAGAAAAACTTTGGATAGGAACAGAATCGGGCATAAATGTGCTGTCTCTTATAGAGGGTAGGATCAAGAGGGTAAGAGAGGATCGACTTTCGCATATAAGGATATTCCAGATTGCTGTAGATGGAGATGATGTTTGGGCCGGTACGGAGATAGGACTTTTTCATTACATTTCCAGCAGAAAAGAGTGGGAACACCTGAGAGGTTTTGATGCTGCTGCAGCAAGAATCTTTTCAGCGCTATCCATCTGGGAGGAGGAGGTCTGGTGTGGAACAGACGATGGTATTCAGGTTTACTATAAATCACAGAACAGATGGGATGGATTTCCATCTTCATATTTTTCAAACTTTTCTTTTGTTCACTCAATAGTTGCAGACAGCGAGAATGTGTGGGCAGGTACCGATGGCGGTGTCTGGAAGTATGTTAAATCTGAAGATAGATGGAGAAGATTTACAGTCGATGATGGACTTTTAGACAACAGAGTAAACTGGATACTTTTGGATGGAGACTATATATGGTTCGGCACAGACAGGGGTCTAACTCGCTTCTACTGGAATGCACCATACCGTAAAGATTAAGGCAAGTCGAGTCTATTTTAATTTGCCTTCTAAAGATTCCCATCTACTTCCGTCTGTGTCGATTGCAAGAAGGCCTGTTGTTGTGCCGCTGTCATTTTCGGCAAGTACAGATCGAATCCAGCCACCCGTATTGAGTAGAGGATAGATGTTGCCCTGAACAAAGACCTTGGCATAGTTTCTGTCCTCTTCTCTAATTGGTCTGTGTGTGTGCCCAAACACAAATGTGAATGGAGTGGGAATGTCTGTGTCTCTCGGGAAGTAGTATTCGCCTGCCTTGCCTCTTTTATATCTATGAAGCACATATTTTGCAATATAATGGGCTATGCTTTCTTTTAGGGGTTCATCGATAGAGACGTCAAAAAGACCGCTCTTACTTTCAAAGGTAATTTTTTTAAAGAGAAGCTTCAGGCTGTGCTTTAACAGCAGGGTCTTAGGCCATCTAAGTTTCAGCACATCCTTTAAGAATTCATAGCTTTTCTTTAGAAGTAAAAGGACCGTTTCTTTTGCCTCTTTTTCTCTTTTCTGATAACTTTCCAGAAGTTCGATTGCCTTGACAGATAGTTTTCCAGCATGTCCAATGTTGTAGTTAAAGGCTTCAAGCCATATATTGTTGAATGCCTCAAGCTCCTCGAGCAGTGCTGGCCGAATAAGAAAATTTACTGGTTTGAAGAGACTCTCTAAATAGTGACCATGGGTAAAAAGGTAACACTGCTCTTTCCCATCATTTCCTTCTATTCTGACTAAATGGTGAGGATATTTTACAACTATCTCAGGCGGCTCCTTGTCTTCAGGCCATAATCTTGAAAGCATGATTTCATAGGGCAGATTCTTATCCTTACTGGAGAATCGGGCATCCACAAAGCAGTAGAGGTAAAGTTCTCTGCCAGGAGGATCGATTCCCTTGAGTATGTTTCCATCTATGTTCATGAGTTCAACCAGTGAGCGCCAGAAGTGGTGATCGTGATTGCCTGGAATATAGACAATCCTATCATATGGTCCCGCTTCTGAGAGTATTGAGAAGAAACTTTTTACATCTCTATATATTGCATCATGTCCAGTGATTGCAAGCTCTAAGAAGTCGCCATTTATGATCAGCTCCTCTCTTGGGCCGAGAATACGGAGAAGCTCGAGGAGTGCATTTCTATTTTTTTCATAAAAGGGACTGTTTGAATGGAGGAAACTCTCTGGGGAACCAAGATGAAGATCGGACATTGCAATGGCATTTCTTATTCGGCTCATTTCAAACTCCTGATTTGATTAGGCATTACGGCTATTAATCTTTTAATAGTACGATTTATTTTACAAAAGTCAAGCGGTTTTATTTTGCATTTGACTTTTTATTAAATATATTACATATTAAAATAGATTTATAAAATTTTAAGGAGAGCGGTTGATGACTAAGGGATCTGTAGAGTTTTTTCCGATGGTTCCACTCTTGAGTGCAGCGGAGGAGTCCTCTCTGTCAGGAACACCTTCAGCAATAGGTGCTTTTAATGTTAACTTCTACACTCAGGCCCTGGGCATTCTGGAGGGATTGAGAAGGGCAGAGGCTCCGGGAATAATACAGGCAAGCAGAGGGGCAAATAAATTTCAGGGTGGGCCAGAGAAGATTGCAAAAATGGTTCTTGATGCAATGGAACATTCTAAACATCCATATCCAGTTACCCTTCACCTTGATCATGGTGACACAGAGAAGGCAAGAGAGTGTGTTAACAGCGGCTACAGCTCAGTCATGATCGATGCATCACAAATGGATCTGGATGAAAACATCTCTGTTACAAAAAGCATAGCAGAGTATGCTCACTCAAAGGGAATAAGTGTTGAAGGTGAGTTTGGAAGGCTTAAGGGAGTGGAGGAGGATATTGTACATGAGAAGACCACATATGCAGACCCATATCTTGTTCCATATTTTTTCCACGAGACAGGAGTAGATGCTCTTGCCATTGCATATGGGACATCTCACGGTCCAAACAAGGGTAGCGGACTCGAAAGGCTTGCCATAGATGTAGTTGATATGAGCTACAGGGGGATGAGAGCATATGGTCAGAATCAGGACCACTTTCTTGTCAGTCATGGATCATCCACTGTTCCTCATGAGCTTGTGGAGGAGTTAAATTCTTATGGCGGCAAAATAAAGGATGCCTCAGGGATTCCAATGGAGAAGATTCAGGAGGCAATCTCTGCAGGTGTGAGGAAAATCAACATCGATACAGATCTGCGGCTTACAATAACGGCAGCATTTCGTAAATATTTTCTTGATAATCCTGGAGTAGAGAATAGTTCGCCAGATGTATTAAAACCGATCAAGAAAATACTCGATGAGGACAGGAGCGTGATCGATCCAAGGGCATATTTGAAGGCAATCGATATATCTCTGCTGAGAAGGGATCCTGCTGGCACAGATTTAGAGGAGATAATGGAAATAGTGAAGGAGCGGATTGCTCATCATGTTGAAATGCTTGTGTATAATTTTGGTTCAGCAGGTCTTGCAGGCAATGTTAAGAATGTTACTGTTGAGAGAATGAAGGAGAAATATGGGAAATAATAAAACGGATCAGAATCCGAAGGTGCTTTTTTTTGATATAGATGGCACTCTGCTGCGTTCGGGTGGAGCAGGAAAGAGGTCGATGGAGAAGGCATTGATCAAGATATATGGGATTGAGAACGGATTCAGAGGGATTGAGATGATGGGCAGAACAGATCCCTCAATCCTGAGGAGTGTGTTGACAAATCATGGTTTGGAATGGGAAGAGAATGTAATTGAGAAGTACAAGGAGGCCTACTTTAAATTTTTAAGAGATGAGATCGATGTGCCAAATTCTGAGAAAAGGCTCTGCCCAGGGATCAGAGAATTGCTGGAACGTCTCAGCAGAAAATCGGATATAGTCATTGGACTTCTGACAGGAAACTGGAAAATATCTGGCTATTTGAAACTCAGGCACTTCAAAATCGATACCTATTTTAAGACAGGAGCCTTTGCCGATGATTCTGAGATCAGGGAGGAACTGGTACCAATAGCAATTGAGCGCATAGAGAGACAGATCGGGCACAAGATCAACAAATCTCAGATCTATGTTATTGGTGATACACCGAAGGACATAAGGAGTGCAAGACCTCATGGCGTGAAGACCGTTGGTGTTGCAACAGGGATTCATTCCCTTGAAGAATTAAGAGAAGAAGGGCCAGATTATCTTTTTGAAGATTTTAGTGAAGTTGATAATGTAATCAGACGGTTAACTTTTGAATAGACTATAGGAATTTGAGGAAATATTAATATACAATCTTAACAGATCACATTGTACTTAAAAGGGTCTACCAAAGGAAAAATAGAACTGGCTAACACCATCGCTCATGTTTCCGTATGCTATACAAAGTGGTCCGACAGGTGTGTTAAAGGAGAGCTTGACTCCGATGCCGTGTTTGAAGTCTCTCATCGAAATTTTGCTGTAACTGCTCCACACCCCTCCGAAATCGTATCTTATGGAAATATAATATTCAAGCCATCTTGGAAATGGGATTCTTAAGCGCAGTTCGCCATTGAAGCAGATGAATCTCCTGCCGATCAATGCCTCTTCCGGCAGACCCATGAAGGAGTCGATTCCACCTATCCTGAACTGTTTAACAAATGGTGTTGGTGAGTCAGACGTTCCCCATGCTAATCTTGGGTGGAAATTAAACACTTTTGATAGAGGATAGAACGATTCCATAGAAGAGTAAATTTTTGTATAAGAGATTTCGCTCCCTATATATTTACCTGCTGTTTCATATTGAAGTATGTGGTATTTTCCTCTTATCGGGAATGGATATCTGTCTCTCGAATCTACTTCGGAACGGAGAGTAATGGTGCGGAGATTGTATTTCTGTTTTAATTTTAAAATGGCAGAATCTGGATTCACTCTTATGCTTTCTGTTTTTAATTGAAGAGATACAGTTCCCAGTCGCCGCATCTGCTGACCCAGGGATACAGACGCCTCGCTTACACATTTTGTATAGTTTCCGATTTTCTTATGATCACTGTAGTAGCTATATGTATGCTTATGTATGGAAGTTTCCATTCTATAGCTTAATAGACTGGTAAACAGCCTGTCTGACCAGATCCTTGCGCCGGCCAGAATATCTTTTCTCCCTATAAGAGCAGTGAATGCTCCCTTATTGCCTGTTCCAAAAAGATTTTCTCCGACAATCTGCAAGAATCCCTTTGTGCTTCTCTCAAGGTCATACCTCAGTCCTGTTCTGAGAAGGGTATATCCATGTTCATCGAGGTATATGTTTAAGTTGTATGTGAAGCCGTTTTTCTTTACAGAAAACCATACTAGATCAAAATATCCAGAACTGTATATTTGATCGATCCCCTTCTTAAGCAGCTCTGCGTTAAAAAGATCTCCTGGTTTTAGATGTAGGTTTCGAGAGACAATGAAGTTCTGTGTGTGGTGATTGCCATAGATGGTTATTTTTCCTATGCGGCCTTCATCGATTACTATTGTAAGCACTCCATTTTGATCTATTCCAGCAGTATCAACCCTTGCCAGGGAATAGCCTGCCCTCTGATACATCTCAACAATTTTTTTAATGTCTCTTATTCCCTTCTGAATGTTTGTAATTTCACCTGCCCGAGTTTCAATAGAGTCGAGAAGAGTAGAATCTGAAAAGACTGTATTGCCTGAAAATACTATCTCCCTGATGAGAGGATTTTCTTCTACCTTGAAGATGAGGTGATTCTGCGTGGTGTCGATAAATGTTTTAATGCTGGAAAAATATCCACTCTTCAGCAGAGCATGACCTGCATTTACTATCTGTTCCACAGAGAGAGGAGCAGTTGTATCGAGCTTGATAATTGAAAACAGATGTGAAGAAGGTATGCTTCTCAACCCATAAATAGATATTTTATGTATTTTATATCGTGTCGTATCTCTACTATAGGTTCGCTCTTTAATCAATCTCTTAATTTGCGGAATCACTTCTTCTGCGGCCCTTTCGCCTGCCTCTATTAAAGATTTTATCATACTGAAATCTGTATTTGAAATTCCACTCAACCTGGGCTGTACAGCAACATCTGCAGAGTCGAGTTGGGCTTGTGTGATATCCTTCTGCATTATTGTTGTTACCTGATCTGCGATTTCCCATGGCGCCTGCATCGATTCCGGTTTTCTTAGTTTTGAGGAGGTGTCCACTCCTATTACTATGTCTGCATCCATGGATCTTGCCTCTGTCACAGGAAGATTTTGGACCAGGCCACCATCAACAAGTTGATAACTGCCAATAGTAACTGGTTCAAAGAGAAGGGGTATGACCATGCTGGCGTGAAGCACATCGATGAGAGAGCCCCTCTTGAATACAATCTTTTTCCCTGTAACCAGATCTGTGGTTACAACTCTAAGCGGGATCGTGAGTTTGTCGAAGTCGGTCTGATAGGGGCATGGAGCTTTTAATATCAGTTCTGTAAGCAGAGATTTTAGTTTATAACCCTTTGTATATGCAGAAGGAAGATCGGGATGTAGTTTCTTGAATCTCAGCTGGAAGATGTAGTGAGATTTCTCCTCTTTCTGACCGAGGAAGAGCTGACTTCTTGATGGAGCATCATGAAGGATTTTTTCCCATTCTATGTTGTATGAAATTTTCTCAATTTCATTAGGGTTGTAGCCCATTGCAAGGAGTGCTCCCACGATTGCACCCATACTTGTGCCGGCAATGCCGTCGATGTGGATGGAGTTGCGTTCTAATGATTTTAAGACTCCTATCTGTGCCAGACCCCTGGCACCTCCTCCGCTCAGTGCAAGCGCAATTTTTACTCTTTTAATTTTGTGATATGGAACAAAAGTGTGATTTGTTGTTACAATTTCTTCCAGGCCCATTGGTATTTCGATCAGATTTGATTGATCGGTGAATGCATGTAAACCCGATATGATTGAAATAAGGATGATGTTTATGATGTAACGTTTCATTTTAAAAAAGATAATCAAACTGATGGGAAAATGCAATATAAATGGGCAGAATTTCAGTTTGCTTTTTTGATTGAATTTTTGTAAAATTAAAGTTATAAATGATTTAAAAGTATGGTGAGAATGGATGAGGATAGAGGTCAAATCGCTCTCAGAAATCGCTCTTTTTACTTCTTTCACGGCTGCTGGAAGCTTCATAAAGATACCATTACTACCAGTCCCCGTAACGCTCCAGACATTTTTTGTCTATCTATCTGGAGACCTTCTGGGCAGTAGAAAGGCAGCAGTTAGCCAGGCTCTTTTTTTAATACTGGGGCTGATGGGAATTCCTGTTTTTTCAGAAGGCGGAGGAATTGGATATATCATAAGACCAACTTTTGGATATTTGGTCTCGTTTCCTCTTGCTGCATGGATGATTGGTATGATGCTGGAGAAGTTCTGCAGATCCAAGGGTTTTAAAGATTTCATGATTTCCAACATTGTAGGTCTTGTAATAATATTTTCTATAGGGGTTGTTTATCTTTATTTGAATATAAATCTTGTAGTACACAAGACAATGACGTGGTCGCAGGCCATGGTAAGTGGTGTGGCTCTGTTTCTCCCTTTCGAGTTATTAAAATTAGTTGGTGCCGCACTTCTGGCGGGAAAAATTTTATCGGTGCTTGAGAGGTGAGGAAAGAGATAAAAACAGCAGTAATATTCATACTCTTTTTTTCTCTGTGTTGTACAGAGTCTCATGCTCAGGAGAGAAGAAAACTTGAACAGATAAGGCATGAGATCCAGAGATTGAAAGAGGAGCTTAAGGCAAGAAAGAGCAGCGAGGTATCATTACTGGATCAAATAGAAGACATCGAGAGAGAAATAGGTCTTCGCAAGAAACTGCTGCATCAGCTTGAGAGGGAGCGTCTTAAGAACGAAAGGGATCTGTCGGTTACAAGAGAGCGTTTAAGTTCGGTGATCAAGAGCTATGGTTTGCTCAGGGAATCGGTAGCGGAGAGGATAATATCTCTTTATAAACATGGCCGCTTTGCAGACTGGGAGATTTTTTTTGCACTTAAGTCTTTGAGCAAATTGCCGATCTGGTTTAAATACCAGAGGATAATAATTAACAACGACAGGCGTAATATGAAGCTCCTTCAGGAGAAGGGAAGAGAAATCGAGAGGCAAAAAGGGGTACTTGAGGCACAGTTGAGAGAAAGAGATATTCTTATTAAAGAGAAGATAAAGGAAAATGAAAGGCTGGAACAGAAGAAATCTGACAGGGATAGATTATTAAAGAGAATAAGCAGCGAAAGAAGAAGCATACAGGAACAGTTGAAGCAGAAGCTTCAGGCATTTGATGAGATAAGCGGTGTGATAAGAAGCAAGGAGAGGAGGAGAAGGAGTTCTGCATTAAAGCACATATCTACAAATTTTTCTTCGTTGAGGGGAAGGATGATGTGGCCTGTAGAGGGGAGGATAGTGCAGAAGTATGGAGAAAATGTAAATCCAAAAACAAGAACAGTGATCGAGAATATTGGGATAGATATTCAGGCTCAAGAAGAGGCGGCTGTAAGGGCTGTGTGCGGTGGTCAGATTTTATATGTCGGATGGCAGAGGGGGATGGGTAATATTGTGATGATAGATCATGGCGATGGTTATTATACAGTCTATGGACGTCTTGAGGTGGTATTTGTTAATCCAAAGGAGATGATTGGTGAAGGTGATATCATAGGTAGGGTTGGTGACAGAAAGAGCTATAATGGTTCTGTTCTCCATTTTGAAATATGGAAGGGTATGGATCATAACAATCCTGAAAGATGGCTGAAATAAGAGAAAATATTTTTAGAGGTGTAGTTGGGCAGAGGAGAGTAAAAAAGTTTTTCGTGCACTGTCTGGAAAAGAACCGTCTCGCCCATGCATACCTTTTTCAGGGGCAGGCAGGAGTTGGTAAAGATGCAATGGCAATTTCTCTTGCCATGACATTAAATTGCGATAGAAGAACCTCAGGAGGGTGCGGCAATTGTCCAACATGCAGAGCAATGTGCCGTCTTGAGTATCCATATTTCAGAATGATAATGCCTGTTCCTCCAAAACCAAAGGGTATGAGGGATGAGAAATATAATCAGATCCTGATGGAGAGAGCCTTGCTTCACATTAGAGATCCCTATAGGGAGATAAATTTCTATCCAGAACTGTCTGGCCTACCTGTTATTGGAATAGATCAGATTAGATCTGTTAAAAAGGATGTGATGTTGAGGATGGCAGGTGAAGGATCTCGTGTGTTTATAATTTCAAATATCGAGAGAATTACACAGGAGGCAGCAAACAGTCTACTCAAGCTGCTCGAAGAGCCGCCCGAGCGGACTGTTCTTTTTCTTACGACTTCATTTCCATCAAGAGTCTTAAAGACTGTAATTTCCAGATGTCAGGTCATAGGGTTTGACCTTCTTTCGTCAGAAGAGATCGAGAGTGCACTAATAGAAAGATGGGGTGTAGATAAAGGCAGAGCAAAGCTCTATTCCAGAATGGCTTGTGGAAGTCTTAGGAAGGGTATATCATTTTTGGAAGAGGAGTTCGACAGCTACAGAGAGGAGGCATTTAGATTTCTTAAGAATACTATCATGGGAAGCAGACAGGGCAGTATTGATGCAATGGATAGATTGTCCGGAGTTGAAAATATTGTAGAAGCAAAGAGAATATTGGAACTTACCCAGATTCTGTTGAGGGATATGTTTTTAGTAAGAAATGGTTTAAGGGAGAGGGTTATGAATTCAGATCTTCTTGGGGAGATCGAGAAGTTTCAGGAGGGAGTTTCATTTTTTGACTACGACAAGGGAACAGAACTCATCACCAGGGCCGTTACAGAAATCGAGAGAAACATACATCTTCCACTGGTTGTCTACTCCCTCGGAATGGAACTTTTTAAATGTTTAAAATCATAGGAATTTATTTCAATGGCAAAGATTCTTGAAATAGAGTTTAAGGGTGGAAGAAAGGCATTTTATGCAAATCCACAGGAATTTCCTTTTGTAGTGGGAGATATGGCGGTTGTGCAGGCAGAGAATGGCGAAGACCTTGGTCGAGTTGTCAACATGGGGCCTCTTGTAGATAAACGCGCAGGTGGTCAGGAGCTTTTAGAGATCATACGAAAACCGATTGGAAAGGACCTGGAGCATCTTAAAGCTAATCAGCAATTAGAGAAGGAGGCTTTTGATGATTGCCGCAAGAGGATAGAAGAACATGGGCTTGACATGAAACTTGTGGATGTAGAATATAGATTTGATCGCAAGAAGATAACATTTTACTTTACCTCTGAGCACAGGGTAGACTTTCGCAACCTAGTTCGTGATCTGGCAGGAAGATACAAAACAAGAATTGAGCTCAGGCAGATTGGTGTCAGAGACGAGGCAAAGAGGATTGGTGGAGTGGGAGTCTGTGGACATCCATTGTGCTGTACAACATTTCTTCGTGATTTTGAGCCAGTTGTTACCCAGCTGGCAAAGGATCAGAATCTTTCACTTAATCCAACAAAATTGTCTGGAAATTGCGGAAGGCTGATGTGCTGTCTACGTTTTGAGGGTGAATTTTACAAGCAGGTTCTGGATAAATTTCCTCCTATTGGTACAAAGATTAAAACTGATAAAGGAAGAGGTGTGGTTTCGAGGATAAATGTACTAGATGAGACTGCAGAGATTGAGTATGAGAATGGAGATAAACAACTTTTGACCCTAAATGAAATATCAAAGCTAATAAAAAAGAAGAAAAGACATAAGGAAGATTAGATTATGAAATACAAACGGATTCTTGTAACGAGCGCACTTCCATATGCGAATGGGCCACTTCATCTCGGACACATTGCCGGTGCCTATCTTCCGGCAGACATATATGTGCGTTTTCAGCGTTTGAAGGGAAGGAATGTTATCTATATATGCGGATCGGATGAACATGGTGTTCCAATAACGGTCACTGCAGAGAAGGAAGGAATTTCACCTCAGGATGTTGTTGACAGGTATCATTCTATTAATAAAGAGAGCTTTCAAAAACTCAGAATCAGTTTCGATCATTACTCCCGCACCTCTATACCGCTTCATCATAAGACTGCTCAGGAGTTTTTCAACATCCTTTACAAAAAGGGCGATCTTGTGGTAAAGTACGATAAGCAGTTCTACAGTGAATCTTCAAACCAGTTTCTTCCAGATCGTTATGTAGAAGGGAAATGCCCGTATTGTAACTATGAGAGTGCAAGGGGGGATCAGTGCGACAGTTGTGGAAAATGGCTCAAGGCAGGTGAACTGATAGATCCCAGGTCAAAGATAGATGGATCGAGGCCTGTTCTCAAAGAGACAAAACACTGGTATCTGCCGATGGGCAGGTTTGCCGAGAAGTGGAAAAGGTGGTTTGAAAAAAATAAAGAGTGGAAGGAAAACGTAAAGAACTACTGCATGGGCTGGTACCGGGAGGGCCTTGAGGACAGGCCGATTACTCGTGATCTTCAGTGGGGAGTTCCGGTTCCTTTAGAGGATGCAAAGGATAAGGTTCTTTATGTATGGTTCGATGCACCCGTGGGATACATCTCTGCGACAAAGGAATGGGCTCAGAAGATAGGAGATCCCGATAGATGGAGAGAGTATTGGTGTGACAGCCAAACAAAACTTGTTCACTTTATTGGAAAGGACAACATTGTATTTCATGCAATTCTATTTCCAATGATACTAATGGAGGTCGGAGGATATATACTTCCTGATGCGATCCCTGCAAACGAGTATTTGACAATAGAGGGCAGAAAGATCTCCACCAGTCAGAATTATGCAATATGGGTCAAAGATTATCTAAGGGTTTTCCCACCAGATCCATTAAGATATACGCTGGCGGCCAATTCACCCGAGACCAAAGACACCGATTTTTCCTGGCGCCAGTTTCAGAGAAGAAATAATGATGAGCTTGCAGATACCCTCGGAAATTTTATTAATCGAACATTCACATTTATTCACAAATACTGTGATGGAAGGGTTCCTCTAGTTGTGGAAAAGAAGGAGATCGATCTCAGGCTTATTGATAAAGTAAGCAGCACAAAGGAGGCCATGGAGGAGTGTTTTGAGAATTATAGAGTGCGTGAGGCAGTATACAATCTCATGGATCTTGCACGTTTTGCAAACAAATATTTTAATGATAGTGCACCATGGGAGACTAGAAAGAGTGATTTCGCAAGATGTCAAACCACACTGAACATCTGTCTGCAGATCGTAAAAGACCTTGCAATATTGATGTCGCCAATCATGCCAGATTCTAGTGAAAGATTAATATCTATGTTGAGGCTGGAAGATGAGGTTAAATGGGATGATATTGGCAGGAAGGATTTACCGACAGGCCATATTATTGGCAGGCCAGAAATTCTTTTTAAGAAAATAGATGATGATCTAATAGAAAGGGAGATTGAAAAGTTGAAGAATATTTCTAAAGAAAGAGAAACACAAAAAATCGAGATTGAGGATTTTGTCAGGGTAGGTCTTAAGGCAGCAAGGGTCATAAGTGCCGAGAAGGTAAAGGGAACAGACCAGCTACTTAAGGTTGTCGTAGATCTTGGCAGTGAGAAGCGGACCATCATTGTAGGAGTTGCAGAAGATTATGAGCCTGAACAGATAATAGGAAGATGTGTAATAGTTACTTCAAATCTAAAGCCTGCAACTATACGCGGGATCGAATCGAATGGGATGATACTGGCAGCAAAAAATGTTAAGGGTGGATACTCCCTTTTGACAACTGATGGAGATGTGGCTCCTGGAACAGATATAGAGTGATGATGGTTGTCGATACACATACACATCTCAATATGGATCGATATGATGATGATCTGCCGGAAGTAATTAAAAGAGCAGAAGAGGCAGGCGTTGGTCTTATTATTGATGTAGGAGTTGATGTTGAGAGCAGTCAAAAGTCGATCCAGATCAGTGAAAGATTTAAATCCATTTTTTCTGCTGTAGGGTGTCATCCCCACGATGCAGTGAAGATGAAGGAGAAGGATTTCTGCAGGCTCGAAAGACTTCTCAACCATGATAGAGTGGTTGCAGTTGGAGAGATAGGACTCGATTATCATTATAACTTTTCACCTCCAGAGGTTCAGAGGGAGGTGTTTAAACGGCAGCTTGAGATGGCATCTGAGAAAAACCTGCCTGTCATAGTACACATGAGAGAGGCAATGAGAGATGGAATCAAGATAATGGAAAACTATTATAAAAAGGTTCGAGGTGGAGTTTTTCACTGCTTTGGAGGAGGCGTTGAGCATGTCCATAAGGTTGTTGAGATGGGATTCTTTATCTCCTTTACAGGAGTAATAACATTTCATAATTTTAATAGTTTTAAGAAGGTAGAGAGTGTCCCGTTGAACCGACTACTCCTGGAGACCGATTCTCCCTATATGGCGCCAGTACCAGAGAGGGGTAAGAGGAATGAGCCAGCATTTATTGTTCATATAATAAAGGTACTATCATCTATATACCGCACATCTGAAGAAGATATAGCAACTGTCACAACCGATAATGCAGTGAGGCTGTTTGAACTCAAGAGATGATTTATGAATAAGACGACAAGACCCATAAAAAGACTCGGACAGAATTTTTTGAAAGACAAGGCAGTGGCCAGAAAGATAGTGGATTCTATGAATATTTGCCGCGGCGATAAGGTTTTAGAGATTGGTTGCGGTGAGGGCATCCTAACAGAATATTTGATAAAAAGCAGTGCAGCGGGAGTATATGGCGTTGAAATAGACACAAGGCTCGTGCAACTGTTAAAGGAAAAGTTTGGTGATACCTCCAAATTTGTACTGATCGAAGGCGATATTTTGGGGATCGATTTCTCTTCGATGGTTTCAGGTGGAGAAAAATTGAGGGTTGTTGGAAACATTCCTTACAACATAACATCACCAATACTGTTTCACATGCTCGACTGGCGCTCTGCCATAAATGATTTTACAATAATGGTTCAGAAGGAGGTTGCCGAGCGTTTGAGAAGCAGTCCTGGAGTAAAGACATATGGAGTTCCCTCGATTTTGTTTCAGATGTATGGTCAGATAAAGATTTTGTTTTCTGTTTCGAGAAGATCGTTCTATCCAGCCCCGTGTGTAGATTCGGTTGTTGTAAATTATAAATTTTTTAAAGACTCAAGATATGAGTTGATAGATGAAGATTTTTTTAGATTGCTGGTAAGGAATCTATTCATGCACAGAAGAAAGATGCTTAAAACCACCTTAAGAAAATTTATTGGTAGAGGCGAGCCATTGGAAGGCCTGTGTGTGGATTTAAGGTTGAGACCAGAAAATCTTACTGTTGAACAATTTGCATCACTTAGTGACCAGCTGTTTAAAACCATGGGAAGGGAAAACCATGGATAGAATTAAACCTGAGTCAAATGAGATATTTGAGATCATAGAAAAGCTGATCGAAAAAGAGGATTGGTCGGTCCTCAAACAGATACTCATTGATATTCATCCTGCAGATCTTGCAGAGATTGTAATGCGACTCGACAGGAATGAGAGAGAGAGAGTATTTGAGAATCTTGGGCCAGAGCGAGCCGCAGAAGTACTGGTAGAACTCGATTCTCCAATACGACAGGACATACTGAAAAATATTAATGAGACAAGACTGGTCAGGATTGTAGGGTCTATGGATTCAGATGATGCAACCGATATAATTGGTGAGTTGGAAGAGGATACTGCCAAGAGAGTCTTAGAATCCATGCCCTCAAAAGAACACCATGAAGTCGAGACTCTTCTGGTCCATGATGAAGAGACAGCCGGCGGTATCATGGCACTCGAGATTGTGGCTGTCAATGAGGAGAAGACTGCTCATCAGGCACTGGAGGAGTTAAGAAATAAGGCCGATGAAGTAGAGGATGTTTACAACATCTATGTTATTGATTCAAAGAGAAGATTGAAGGGAGTGGCTTCATTGAAAGATGTTGTGCTTGCAGATCCTCAAACAAGATTGTCCGAGATTATGGACCGAGATGCGGTTTTTATTCACCATGATATGGATCAGGAGGAGGTGGCAAACATATTTCACAAATACAACCTTGTTGCAGCACCTGTTGTGGATAAAGAGGGCAGACTCATTGGACGAATCACAGTTGATGATGTTCTAGATGTCGTTGAGGAGGAGGCGAGTGAGGACATATCTCTTATGGCTGGTATTACAGATGAGGAGATACGAGGAAGATCGATTTTTAGGGCATCAGGGGTCAGGCTTCCATGGCTGTTGATAGCATTTGGAGGAGAGATCGTGTCTGCTGTTGTGATGAGTCATTTCAAGACCTCGCTGAATCAAATAGTGGCCTCTGCATTTTTCATACCGCTAATAATGGCAATGGGAGGAAATACAGGCATGCAGTCTGCGACTGTTGTGATTAGGGGTCTTGCTACTGGAGATATAAATTTGCGAGATACAGGAAGAAGATTGTTTAAAGAGATAGGAGCGGTATTTCTAAATGGCATTGTAATATCTTTGCTGCTTTTTGGGGTTGCAGTCATCTGGCTTCAGCAGCCGAGATTTGGTCTTATACTTGCAGTTGCAATGATGTCTGTTCTTTTTAATGCAACCTTTATGGGCACAATGATTCCATTTTTACTTAAGCGGCTGGGAGTAGATCCTGCAATCGCAACAGGTCCTTTTATTACAACATCTAATGATATTCTTGGTCTGGTTGTCTATTTTGGAATAATGTCAATATTTTTCAACTGGCTGTGAGGTGAGGCTTGTCGATAAGGAAGACAGAGGCAGTAGTGCTGAAAGGCTGGAAGATGGGAGAGACCTCGAAAATTCTCTCTCTTTACACAAGAGATTTTGGAAAGATTAGAGCGGTTGCAAAGGGAGCAAGGGGTTTGAGGAGTAAATTTAAGGGATGTCTTGAACCTCTTACACATATAGGGATAGTCTATTATGATAAAAGGACAAGAGATCTTCAACTTCTTAGCAGTGCCTATCTCATTGATCCTCATCTTGGAATAATCGGTGATATTAAACGAACAACATTGGGGCTGGCTGCAGCAGAGCTGGTCGAGAGGGCAGTAGCCGGAGAGGAGCCTCACACACGGCTCTTTGACCTTTTAACCTATACACTCGGGTTTCTCGGTAAAACTTCAGGGTTTTTGGAGGGAGTGTTCTGGTTCTTTGAGAGCCACTTTATAAATCTGATGGGATATAAGCCCAGATGGAGTATGTGCCTCATGTGCGGCAAGTCACTCGGTATAGGAGGAGCCTATTTCCAGCCCCAGAATGGGGGGCTGCTCTGCAGTGAATGCGGTCGTGGTGGGGGAGGTCTAGTGGTAGAGAGTGAGACCCTTGAGATTCTATACTGGCTTCAGAAGGATGATATCAGTGACGTTGAGAAGTTAGACCCTACACCTGCACAGAAATCTGAGATTAGAAAGATGTTCGATATCTATTTTAAAACTCATATTGAACACATGAGAAGCCTTAAATCTCTTGCATTATACTATGAATTGGAGAATGGAGATAAAGAGCCGAGGAGGTAATATTGAGTGTTTCAATGGAAAAGATTGTCTCTCTCTGTAAGAGGAGAGGATTTTTATTTCAGTCGAGTGAGATATACGGTGGACTGAATGCCTGTTATGATTATGGACCGCTTGGAGTAGAGCTGAAGAGAAACATAAAGAACTACTGGTGGAGGTCAATGGTATATGAACATGAGAACATTGTGGGTCTTGATGCTGCAATACTAATGCATCCGAAAGTATGGGAGGCATCTGGTCATGTTTCTGAATTTACAGACCCTCTGGTTGACTGCAGGAACTGTAAACAGCGTTTTCGGGAGGATGAGATCGATCCAGAAAAATGGGAGAGGCGGCAGTGTCCGAGATGTGGTAAGGTTGGATCTCTCACAGATGCCAGAAAATTTAATTTGATGTTTAAGACCCATATGGGGCCAGTTGAAGAAGACTCATCATTGATTTATCTGAGACCTGAGACTGCACAGGGAATTTATGTAAATTATAAAAATATTATTGAGACATCAAGGATGAAGATACCATTTGGAATAGCACAGACAGGCAAAGCCTTTAGGAACGAAATCACACCAGGCAATTTTATATTTCGGACAAGAGAGTTCGAGCAGATGGAAATGCAGTACTTTGTCAAACCTGGAGAGGATGAAGAGGCATTTCAATACTGGAAAGAGAAGAGAATGAAGTGGTATGAATCTCTGGGGATAAGAAAAGAAAAGTTGCGTTTTCATCAACATGGAAAGGATGAGCTTGCACATTACGCCAGGGATGCTTTTGATATTGAATACGAATTTCCTATTGGGTGGAAAGAGCTGGAGGGGATTCATAATAGGACAGATTTTGATCTTTCGAGACATCAGGAGTATTCTGGAAAGGATTTATCCTATTTTGACGATGCTGTTCGGGAAAGGTACATACCATATATTATCGAGACTTCTGCAGGTGTCGACCGTACACTTCTTACATGCCTAATAGATGGTTATGAGGAAGAAGAGCTTGAAAAGGAGAAGCGTACTGTTCTTCATCTGGATCCGAAGATCGCACCATATAAGGCAGCTGTTTTTCCGCTTGTGAATAGGGACGGGATGCCTGAGATTGCAAAAAAAATTGCAGAAGATTTAATGGGAAAATTTCTCGTGTTTTTTGATACCTCAGGGGCAATAGGTAGAAGGTACAGGAGACAGGATGAGGCTGGAACTCCATACTGTATCACTGTCGATTCTCAGACTCTACAGGATGATACTGTGACAATCAGAGACCGTGATACGATGGACCAGATCAGAGTAAAAGTTAATAAAATAGGAGTAGAACTTAGAAACAGAATATGGAGAAGAAAAATTTGATGAGAGCAGGAATTTTAATCGGTCTTGTTGTTTGTTTTTTTATTACTGGATTTTCCAGTAGCGCTTTGTCAAAGGTCATAATGGAGGATGCAGAGAAAAAAGAAAAAAAAGAGGAAAAACTCTGGAAAAGAAAACTTGTTGCTCAAATAAATTTTTCTCAATTTGGATATTCGAACTGGGCAAAGGGCGGTCAGAATGCAATTTCATGGAACACGCGTGTTGAGGGAGAGGTAATTAGAAATGGCGGCATGTTGAGTCTTGACCTGACAGGCATCATGGAATTTGGACAGACGAAACAGGAGGGTGCAAAGATTAGAAATTCAAAAGACAAGATAGATGTGGATTGCTCACTTTCATGGAAGGTTGGGTCTTATGTTAATCCAAATTTTACGTTTGGCCTGCTTACTCAGTTTACAACCGGTTACGACTATTCTAAAACACCAGCGGTTCCAAAATCGAATTTTTTTGATCCTGCCTATCTTACTCAGAGTCTTGGTGCAAAGATAAATGTGAAGAATATATTTAAGAGTGAGCTTGGGATCGGTTTAAAAGAGACAATTACAAACAAATATAATCAGTATGCCGATAATCCAGAAACAGAAGAGGTGGAGAAGTACAGATTCGAAGAAGGAATAGAATCGAAATCGAGACTGAACGTGGATATTCTTAATGGGCTAAATGTGCGTTCAAAGCTGGACATGTTTTCTTCGTTCAAGCATCTCAACATAATAGATGTTGATTGGGATATTTTATTTACTTACAAGCTGAACAGATATATTACTGTTACATTTAATACACAGGTCATATATGATAGAGATGTTGTGAATAAAACGCAAATCAAAGAGGAAATGGGATTAGGAATAAGCTATAGCTTCTTTTAATCAATATATTACTTGACAATGCGTAAAAATATTATTATTTTTAGCATTGATAGTAAGTTTTCTAAATAATATAAATGGAGGTCATGATGGCCAAGGGAAGAGGAACAGTAAACAAAGTCATTTTGGTTGGTAGATTGGGTGCAGATCCGGAGTTAAAATATACTGCTTCTGGAAGAGCAAATGCAAGATTCAATCTTGCCACAAATCGGTTTTGGAAAGACCAGGATGGAAATAGAAAGGAGGAGACCGATTGGCACAGAATATCTGCGTGGGGCAAACTTGCAGAAGTAATTGGTGAATGGTTAAAAAAGGGAAGTCTTGTCTATATAGAGGGAAGGCTTCAGACACGGTCATTTGAAGACTCTAATGGCGTTAAGAAGTGGATTACAGAAGTAGTCGCAGAAGATCTGGAGATGTTGGGAGGGAAAGGGGAAGGACAGATAGAAGAAGCGCCTCCAAACATACCGGTTGAAGGTGAGAGTGAAGATGAAGAGGTGCCCTTCTGATAAATAGAAAATAAAAAGGCCAGTACATTACCCCTGGCCTTTTTATTTTCTCTCCTCTATAACTATATAATATTCTTGCCAATATAGAACTTTTTAAAACAACGTCTTGCCTCAAAAAAAATGTAGCCGAAGATACTGGCAAGAGATACAAATTATCCTCTAAAAACAAATCCCCCTATAATCCCCCTTTGACAAAGGGGGATATTAAATGCTGTAGGGATGATGAAAAGTAATATAGTTTTTCCTATATGATCGCCCAGTATATCTATGCCGGGCGTGCTCCTGAGTTTCGGCAAATTCTTAACTAAAAGTCGAATACTCAATTCATTTCAGGAATTCAGGCTTGTTTGGTAACCCATCTGTGTTAAAAGCTCTGTTTTGATAATGACAAAATCGATGAGATTAGATCATGCATGATAGATACAAAATGATTGACAAGAGAAAATGTGCATGAACCTTCAAATTCAGATCACTTACCAGATAGAGGAATGAAAGATTGGATAGGATAAGTCTGTTAGTTTTCATTTTGGATTGCGACGCCTTGGCGTCGCTTTTAAAAGCGGCAGAATGCCAGTGCAATCCAAAAAAAGAGAATACTTATTTTTTTAGTATAGTATATATAGAGATTTTCAATATCATTCCCAAACTGCAGTTTGAGAGTTAGAAAATATTTGGTCCTTGTGCCCATAATTAATTCTCCTGTTTTATGGTTACATCTATTATGAGACAACGACCAATTTTTTTAAAAGTTCAATTCCTCTAAAGTTACTTTATTTTTGAGTCAATGCGGTGAACCGGATATTTGAAAATAATTTGTTGCATAATTTAAGATAATATATTATAATATATTGATATTAATTTAAATTATGGAGGAATCATGAAGAATCTGATTATCGTCTCTTTTATTATGCTATTTTTATCTGTGAGCCTTGTTGCTCAGGATGATGTGATGAGACAGATTTATCAATTTTACAAAGATGCAAAATATGAAGAGGCTCTAAAACTGGTCGACAAGACAATTCAAGAAAAGGGAGAGTCGCCACAGTTAATGCAGTTCAAGTATTACATCTTGAAGAACCTGGAAAGATATCAGGATGCATTGAACATAATAGTCGAACAGGAAAAGAATTCTAAAAGAAAATCCCCATGGAATTGTATAGAAATTGCAGACCTATATCTTAAGATGAACAACAGCGACAAGAGTCTTGAATGGCTTCAGGAAGCAGTCAACAGAGGTTTTATCGATTATCATACACTAGAGAGTGACGATTTTAAATTAATTAAAGGTGATGAGAGATTTGCCAATCTTATTACAAAAATAAAGGACAACCTTGGAATTGGGAAGCCTGCGAAGGATTTTACTGTAGAACTTACAAATGGTGAAAAGTTTGTTCTTTCAAAACAGAAGGGTAAGGTTGTGCTGATTGATTTCTGGGCGAGCTGGTGCGGACCGTGCAGGGCAGAGATGCCAAATGTCAAAAAGCTATATGAGAAATATGGTCCAAAGGGTCTTGTGATTATCGGGATAAGTCTCGATAACAGCAAGGAGGATATGGAAAAGTATATTAAGGAAAGTGGCCTGAGTTGGAATTTTGCATTTTCAGGCAAGGGATGGAAAGATGAAACTGCCGAAATGTATGGAGTTAATTCGATTCCATCTATGTGGCTCGTGGACAGGGATGGAATTCTGTACCAGTTTGGTCTGAGAGGAGAAAAGCTTGAAGAGGCAGTTGCAGAACTAATCTCAAAATAAGGTTAACCGTTAATAAAATATGCGGCACACATCTTGAGTGTGCCGCATATTTTAATATTAAATAAGATTTGTATTGTTGCACGATTCTATTACACTTCTACTTTTTCCCCTTACCATTCATCTCTTTTTCTCTGGTTATCTCGATAATATCCACACTTTTTGGACAGTCTCCAATAAGATATCTGCAAAAATAGTCCGCTCTCAGCCAGAAAAAATATTCATTCATGTTTCCGTAGCCGTGCCTTTGACCAGGGAACAGGAAGAAATCGAATCGTTTGTTGGCCTTAATAAGGGCATTGGCAAGTCTGATTGTATTTGCCGGATGAACATTGTTGTCTATGTCACCAGTACATATAAGCAGATGACCCTTGAGATTTTTAGCGATTTCTGAATTTTTGTCTATGTCATACTTAAATGTAACGTTTCCCTCATCGTCTGTAACCTCTTTTACTCCATGATGTTTCTCACTCCACCAGCGGTTGTAAATGTTATTTTCATGATTTCCAGAAGAGGAAACAGCTACCTTGAAGAAATCGGGATATACGAGCATGGCAGCGGTTGACATGAAACCTCCACCAGAATGTCCAAAAATGCCGACCTTATCAATATCTATAAAGGAATATCGGGCTGCAAGTTGTTCTATTGCCCTTTTCTTGTCTGCAAGACCATAGTCCCTGAGGTTTCCATATCCATAGTTGTGGTACCACTTGGAACGGCTTGGATGTCCTCCTCTGTTTCCCACTGTAATTACTATGAATCCGAGTTGAGCAAGTCTATCTGTCCTGTCCATTCTTGTAGAAAAGGATTTATAGACTGCCTCTGTCTGAGGTCCTGGATATACATATTCAATGATTGGATATTTTTTTGTTGAATCAAAATCGAATGGCTTGTACATAACACCATAGAGGTCTGTTATTCCGTCTGCGGCCTTGACCTTGAAGGGTTGTGGAAATTTATATCCTGCCTCCATAAGAAGAGATAGATCTGCTGTTTCAAGCTCAAGTATTTTATTTCCTCTGTTGTCAAATAGTGCTGATTTTGGTACTGTGTTTACTCGAGAGTAGTTATCGATAAAGAATCTGTTTGAATCGCACATACGGATCCTGTGGTTGAAGTTACCGGGGTTAAGGAGCCTAAGGCCAGTGCCGTCGAAATTTATCCTGTAAAGATGGCTGTAATAGGGATCTTCACCTTCTTCTTTCCCATTTGCTATAAAGTATAACACCCGGTTCTTTTCATCTATACCTGCTATTGCGTCGCAGTGGAAGGGTCCTGATGTGATCTGATTTTTCAGGTTTCCATCTCCATCATAAAGATAGAAGTGGCCCCAACCATCCCTTTCAGACCAGTGGATCATCTCCCTGCCGTTGTCTATGAGTCTTAGTGGTCTGGTTTCTACATAGGTGTTGAGTCTCTCCTCTATTAGTACTTTAACATCACCACTCTTTGTGTCTGCCACACATATATCGATTCTCTTAAGGTCTCTGCTTGTTCGTGTAAAATAAAGTTTATCAGAAGTTTCTGCCAGCCACAGCCTGGGCCTATAATCGTCGTCTCTGTATTTTTGGAGGTATGGAGCGCTCAGGATGTTGAGGGTCTGATCAACAAATCTTTCAGACTTGACCTTTATTTTTTCTTTTGACGGAAAATCGAAAATCAAGATCTCATGCTGTGGGGCCTCCTTTTCGCCAGGCATATGGTACTTGTATGTCTCCAGTGTTGGTCTTGGTTCGGCAATAGAGTTTATAACCCAGAGTTCTTTGACCTTTCTGCTGTCTGTGCGAATCATTGCAAATTTTTTTGAATCTCTCGACCACAGGATGCTGACAGGTTTTCTTTTATCCTTATTTTTTTCCTTGTCGACATTAGTTTCACCCCAGGTTCTTATTTCGTAGCCATAATATTCAACACCATCTGTTGTCAATTGATGTTCTACTATTGTAGAATCTTCCTCATCTTCTAATGCCTTTAGATAATTTTCCCAGTCCATCCAGTATAGATTGTGGTGTCTTGCAAATATGACCTTTTGGCTGTCTGGTGCAATGGATGCCCATTTTGGTCGCTTGGGTGGTTTTTCATAATCTTTGAGATGTGTGAGTTTTCCAGTTTTAAGATCATACTCAAAGTAGTAAATCTTTTTCTTCTCTTCCTTTTTTTTCTTCTCTTTTTCTTTTTTCTTCTCTTTTTTTTCTTCCTTTTTCTTTTCTTCTGCCTTCTCTTCCTGAGAGCTTTCTACTTCAAAACGGATTGCTGTTTCACCCTTAACAAACTTTATCTTTTTAATTGGAATGTGCTGAGCATCATACGGATCTTTTATTATTTTAGTCAGCATTGCAGCCATTTTTGCATTATCGAATATTGGGGATTTTCTCTTTCTTACAGGATCTACAATATAAAACGTCTTACCCTCTGGAGTCTCATATAGATACCAGAACCTGTCGCTGAGTTTGAGCCAGTGAGGATCGACAGATGTGCTGAATACCATCTTCTTGATTTTTTCTGGAGAAAATCGTGCTGCAAGTTTGTAGTTTGCCTTTGTGACAGGAGTGTTTTGAGACAGGGAAAATCCTGTAAAAACAAAGATTAATAACAACAATAGAAAGATGTATTTTCTCTTCATTTTTTTCTCCTTTCAGTTTGTTCATAATCTCGATACATTCATCTTTTCTTCCTGCTCGGCGATCTGCATCTTTTCTATGATCTCATCAAGATCGCCAGCCATGATCTGCTGCAGTTTATAGAGCGTAAGGTTGATGCGGTGATCGGTAACCCTTCCCTGTGGGAAATTGTATGTACGGATTTTAGCGCTTCTGTCTCCTGATCCTATTATTGATCGTCTATTAGCGGCAATTTTGGCCTCTTCCTCTTTCTTCTTTTTATCAAAGAGGCGGGCCCTTAAGACCCTCATTGCCTTTGCCTTGTTTTTATGCTGCGACTTCTCATCCTGACATGTGACAACTATACCTGTTGGAATGTGAGTTATCCTGACTGCAGAGTCGGTTGTGTTTACACTCTGTCCGCCCGGTCCTGATGAACGATAGACATCTATTCTGATGTCTTTCTGTTCGATTTCAATATCAACCTCATCCGCCTCTGGAAGTACTACAACAGAAGCTGCAGAAGTGTGCACCCTTCCTCCTGTTTCGGTTTCTGGGATACGCTGTACCCTGTGGACTCCATTTTCATACTTCAATTTGCCGTAGACATCTTCGCCTGTTACAGAAAATATAATTTCTTTAAATCCTCCAAGTTCTGTAGGACTGGTGCTCATGATTTCAGATCTCCATCCCTTTCTCTCGATGTATTTAGAGTACATCCTGTATAGATCTGCTGCAAAGAGTGCAGCCTCTTCGCCTCCTGTGCCAGATCTGATTTCCATGATAACATTTTTACTGTCGCTCGGATCTTTTGGTATTAGCAGCCTCTTTAGTGCAATCTGAACCTCTTCCCTCTTTTTCTCATACTCTTGAAGTTCTTCCCTTGCAAGTTCTTTTAACTCCTGGTCGTTGGAGGATCGAACTATCTCTCTGTCCTCTTCTATTCTTTTTACTATCTCTCTATACTCTTCAGTTTTCTCGGCAATTTCAGAGAGATGCTTATACTCTCTGGTAAGGCTGGCAAGTCTTTCTGGATTGTTTAGAGTCGATGGATCTTCTAGAGACTTTTCGACCTCTTCGAGTCTTGCCTCAAGGAGCGATGTTTTTTCAAGAAGAGGGTCTTTATCGATTGGTTCCATTTTTTTCTCTGTTTATGAGTTGTATATTACTACATCAGGGTCGACATTTTCTCCTAAGGCGCTCTTTAATGCTATTAGTCCGACTTCGAGCTGGCTGTCGTCCGGCTCTTTTGTCGTTATCCTTTGAAGCCAGAGGCCTGGTGCCACGACTATTTTTGAAATCCATGCACCAAACCTGGTTTCTGAGAGTCGAATGATCTCATAAGAGATACCGCCTATAATAGGAATGAACAGGAAGCGTATTAGTCTGTCACCAACATCCTGTGGTCTTCCAAGAAATACAAAGACTACAAGAGCGACTAAGATTACTACCAAGAGAAAACTCGTACCACACCTAGGATGGTGTGTTTTGAAGGGTTTTACACCTTCTAACGTGAGGGGCATTCCATTCTCATAGGCATAGATTGTCTTGTGTTCTGCACCGTGATATTCGAAAACCCTTCTTATCTCTTTCCATAAACTGATAAGACCGAGATACAGGAGAAAGAGAGCAAGGCGAATAGTACCGTCTATCAGGTTAAACAGCAGCCCACCTTTTACACCGGTTAATTCTGTTAATAACAAGGGAAGATAAAAGAAGAAGGCGATTCCCAAAATCAAAGAGAAGACAACTGTTACTCCCAGAAGTAGTTTTGATCCCCCGCCCTTACTTTTTTTAGATCTTTTTGTTTTTTCCTCTTCTATTGCAATTTCACCCGAAAAATTTAATGCCCTGATTCCAAGAACTAATGATTCAATTAGAATAACACCACCTCTGATAAATGGGAGGCCGAGCAATTTAAATCGTTTTGTATAGGATCGAAATGGGTCTCTTTTCAGTACTATTTTGTTGTCTCCTCTCCTTACTGCAACAGCAACATACTCCGGTGAGCGCATCATTACACCTTCTATTACTGCCTGACCTCCGACGTGTATTTTTTTTGCTTTACTCATTTACGTTCCCTATTAAATATAAAAAACGGAATACAGCCGCTGAGTGCTATATTCCGTATGTAGCTTTCAATTGATTTACTATGAAGATTTATTTTTGATTTCCTTGTTGTGCAGTTTATATTTTCTGAGATATTTTTCAACCCGTCCTGCAGAATCAACGAGCTTTTGCTTACCAGTGAAGAATGGATGGCAGTTTGAGCATATTTCTACATTGATCGACTCTACAGTGGATCTTGTTTCAAAAGTATTTCCACATGCACAGGTCACTTTGCATTTAGTATATTTTGGATGAATATCTTTTTTCAACTTTAAAACCTCCGATTATGAATCTAACAGACGTCAATTTAACAAATCGATATAATTTAATCAAGTAAAAAAGTAATCTTAATTGGAAAACGGAACCAACATGGTACCCCCCTGGTGGAGTTGAAAGTGTTTGGGAGAAGAGAGGCATAGAATATTTTATAAAAGATCGTTTTTAAAAACCATGCAGAAATGTATAGATACAGAACATCAACATCAAAAGGTGATGAAATTTAAAATAGTGTTTTATTTTGTCAAAAATTGATCTGAAAGATTTTTATGAGTTCATGGAGTTTAAGAATTCCGCATTGTTTTTTGTACCCTTCATCTTCTGAAGTAGGAATTCCATTGCCTCTGTCATTGTCATCTCATTCAACAGTTTTCTTAATATCCAGACTCTGTTGAGTTCGTTTTTAGCAAGTAGAAGTTCTTCCTTTCTTGTTCCAGATTTATTAATGTCTATTGCAGGAAAGATTCTGCGGTCAGAGAGCTGTCTGTTGAGCTGCAATTCCATGTTTCCGGTTCCCTTAAACTCCTCAAAGATCACCTCATCCATTCTGCTTCCTGTGTCTATCAGTGCTGTTGCTATAACTGTCAGGCTTCCTCCCTCTTCGACATTTCTTGCAGCACCAAAAAACCTTTTTGGACGATGAAGCGCATTTGAATCAACACCTCCAGAGAGTATCTTTCCTGATAATGGAACCACAACATTATGTGCTCTTGCAAGACGGGTGAGTGAGTCGAGAAGAATTACTACATCGTGCCCATATTCTACAAGTCTCTTTGCCTTTTCGAGAACCATGTCTGCAACCTGAACATGTCTTTCTGCCGGCTCATCGAATGTGGAGCTTATGACCTCTGCATTTACAGATCGTTCCATGTCTGTTACCTCTTCGGGTCTCTCATCGATAAGCAGAACGATTAGTGTTATCTCGGGATGATTTGTTGTGATTGAGTTGGCAATCTTCTGAAGAATCGTGGTCTTTCCTGTTCTTGGCTGAGCAACTATTAACCCCCTTTGCCCCTTGCCAATAGGTGTGAGCATGTCCATTATTCTGGTTGTGAAATCTCTTGCATCCCTTTCCAGCTTTATTCGTTCGTTTGGATAGAGTGGAGTGAGATTGTCAAAGAGTATCTTGTGTTTGGCCTCTTCAGGATTTTCATAATTTACTGCCTCGACCTTGATCAGGGCAAAAAATCTCTCGTTTTCTTTTGGTGGTCTTACCTGTCCACTCACAACGTCTCCTGTTCTTAGACTGAACCTCTTGATCTGGGACGGAGAAACATAGATATCGTCTGGTCCAGGGAGATAATTTGTATCTGCAGAGCGCAAAAATCCATAGCCATCCGGCAGTATTTCGAGTACTCCTTCTGAGAAGATGTTTCCATCCTTTTGAGTCTGAGTTTCTAAAATCTTGAATATGAGTTCCTGTTTCCTCAAGCCTGAGTATCCAGGAACATTCATTCCCTGTGCCAGAGATATTAGTTCAGAGATCTTCATTTTTTGTAATTCTGCAATATCCATCTAATACCCCTCTATTGATAATGTTAAGAATCAAAGTATAGTAAAACTTACTATATGATACTTCTTTCTGAATTCTCCTCTTTATTAAAATTAATGGTTGAATTTTACAACAATAAGATACTTTTAAATGGTTAAAGAGGCCATCAGAAGCAATGTTTGTAATTCTACATCTTTTAAAAGAATTTAAAAAATTCTATTATTTTGTCAAGTACAATATTAAATTTTTATATTTTTCTTTCGGATCATTTTCTTGACAAAGAATATAATAATAGGTATATTTTAAAAGTATATTTATAAGGCAGTAGTAATGAATAAACAAATATTAAGAAAAGATATAGAAGATCTTAAGAAAAAGAAAGATGCAGTAATACTGGTTCATAACTATCAGATAGGTGAAGTTCAGGACATGGCCGATTATCTTGGTGATTCACTCGGGCTTTCTCAAAAAGCAGCGGTTGTCTCTAACTCCATGATCGTATTCTGCGGAGTAAGGTTCATGGCAGAAACTGCAAAGATTCTATCTCCAGAAAAGAAGGTTATTCTCTCACACATGGATGCTGGTTGTCCAATGGCAGAGATGGTAGATGTCGAGAATCTGAGGAAACTTAAAGAGAAACACAGAGATGCGGTTGTTGTTACGTATGTTAACTCAACTGCAGATGTAAAGGCAGAATCGGATGTTTGCTGTACATCTGCAAATGCTGTCAAGGTAGTTCAGAACATCGAGGCAGATGAGATAATCTTTACTCCTGATAAAAATCTTGCCTCTTATGTCCAGAGATTCACCGATAAGAAGATAATACCCTGGGATGGATTCTGTTATGTGCATAACAGGTTCACAAGAGAGGAGGTGATAGCGGCTAAAAGGGCACATCCGGATGGTGTTTTGATGGTTCATCCTGAATGTAGGCCTGAGGTGATTGATGTGGCGGATGAGGTTCTGTCAACAGGTGGAATGGTTCGATTTGCAAGGGAGTCCTCATATAAGAAGTTTCTCGTTGGTACAGAGGAGGGAATAATTTATAGGCTGAAAAAGGAGAATCCTGAAAAGATATTCTACTCGGCAGGCAGCGCAAAGATGTGCAGGGGCATGAAATTGACAAGACTGGAGGATCTACACGAGGCCCTTGCCACAGAACAATTAGAAATAGATTTACCTGATGATATCATCTCGAGGGCAAGAAAATCTCTTGAGAGGATGTTGGAATATGTCTGAGGATCGGGTTGTGGTAGCAATGAGCGGTGGAGTCGATTCATCTGTTGCTGCCGCATTTTTAATAGAAAAGGGATATGAAGTAATAGGTGTGACAATAAAGCGATGGTCGGAAAGTTTTGATAGAGATTCATGGAAAGATATTGAGGATGCCAGAAGAGTTGCCGAAAAATTGAAAATTCCACATCATGTTCTCTCTCTTGATGCCCAATTTGAAAGGAAAGTTGTAGATTATTTTGTTTCTGAATATTTAAAAGGAAGGACACCAAACCCCTGTGCGCTATGCAACCCCAATATAAAATTTGGAGATCTGTTTCTGTTTGCAGAGAGGATGAATGCAAAATACATATGTACAGGTCATTATGCAATTATCTCATCTAGAGATGGGATGCCTGTTTTAAGAAGGGGAAAAGAGAGGGCAAAGGATCAGTCCTATTTTCTTGCGCGACTGAAGCGGGAGTCTCTAAGCAGGATCATATTTCCTGTTGGCAGCTTTCCGAAGTCGAAGATTAGGAAGCTTGCAGAGAGGTTTGGACTTCACATATCTGACAAAAAAGAGAGTCAGGAGGTCTGCTTTGTTCCTGATGGGAAGGTAGCAGAGTTTGTAAAGAGGTATTCTGGAAGTAAGATTTTACCCGGCCCTATTGTAGATATGGATGGAAATGTTATCGGCACTCACGATGGGATAGTCGGATATACAATAGGCCAGAGGAAGGGTCTGGGAGTCAGTAGTGACAGACCCCTTTATATAATAAAGATAGATTGTTCAACAAATACAATCTATGTTGGGAACAAAGAAGATCTTTATAATAAAAGATTTATTGCAAAGAACCCTAACTGGATTGGTTTTGATGGAGGCATGGAGGCATTCAGAGCAGTTGTAAAGATAAGATATCAACATCGAGCAGCAGCAGCAAGGATCAGAGTAGTTGATAGTAGCCAGCTGGATATCCAGTTCGAGAAGAAACAGAGGGCCATAACACCAGGTCAGCTTGCAGTATTTTATGATGGAGATGTTGTATTGGGTTCAGCATGGATCGATAGAGTAATTAATGAGAAAAATGAGAAGGAGAAGCAATGAGAAGAGAATTTGTTAAATGTCTGATGCCCTTTTTAGTATTGTTTGTTTTTTTTGTCCTTGTGTCTGACTGTACAAAGAAGAAGGATCAGGGGATTGAGTGGATGACAGACCTGCAAAAAGCACTTACTATTGCAGAGAAACAAGACAAGCCACTGATGATTGACTTTATGGCAACATGGTGCCCGCCATGCAAGAAGATGGAGGATTCTACATTCAGCGACCCGCGAGTAATAGAAAAGGCTGGATCGTTTGTAACGCTTCGCATCGATGTTGACAAGCAGGGAGAGATTGCGGATAAATATAACTGCAATGCGAGCAAATATGGGGGCATAGGAATTCCAAACATACTATTCATGACACATGAAGAAAAGAGGCTTAGACACATCATTGGCTACAGGAAGCCGGATGTGCTTCTTTCAGAAATGGATTCTGTGCTGTCGGTTTACTATAAATAGGACTCTGGTTTTATGCTTGTCTGAGATTTATTGGTTTTGGCTTCCTGTTTATACGCGGAGAAAAAGACAATGGAAAAGGTTACAATACCAGCTTTAAAGAAGATGAAAAAGGCGGGCGAGAAGATCGTCTGCCTCACTGCCTATGACTGGATCCTTGCAACCCTGCTCGATCAGGCAGGAATAGACCTGATTCTTGTCGGAGATTCTGGAGCAATGGTGTTTGCGGGTCATCAGACTACTCTACCAATAACGATGGATCAAATGATATACCATACCCAGGCTGTATCGAGAGGTGTGGAAAGGGCTCTATTGATTGCCGACATGCCTTTCCTCTCATTTCAAGTAAACACTGATGAGGCCCTCAGGAATGCTGGTCGATTTCTTAAGGAGGGAAATGCAGAGGGAGTAAAGATAGAGGGTGGTAAGCCTGTGGCAGGGACGATTCGAAGGCTCGTGGACGCAGGAATCCCTGTTATGGGACACCTTGGACTCACACCGCAGTCGATATGTCTGTTTGGCGGACATACCCTTCGTGGAAAGAGAGAAGAGGAGATGATGGAGCTGAAGGAGGATGCGGCGATTCTTGAGGAGGCAGGTGCATTTGCCATTGTGCTTGAAAAGATGCCAGCATCCCTTGCTGCAGAGATCACAAGATCGGTTTCTATACCGACGATCGGGATAGGAGCAGGCCCTGAGTGCGATGGACAGATAGTGGTGACTCACGACATACTCGGTCTTTTTGAGAAATTTAAGCCGAAATTTGTAAGGAGATATGCAGAGCTTGCACCAGAGATAAGAAGAGCCGTAAAATCTTTTATTAAAGATACAAAAAATGGAGATTATCCATCCATGGAGGAGAGTTACTAATGGAATCTTCACTGCTATTTTTTCTTGTTGGTCTGACAATATTTTTAGTAAGTATTTTAGTCAGGATCGATTCTCAGAGAGTTCGACTCATTCTATTTACAGCTGCTGGTTTTGTATCTGCATCTGTTGTTGGAAAACTTTCAGGACAGGCCCTGTATTCAAATCTTAACATTCCATGGTCTCTGTATGCAGTAGTAGGTGGTCTTGCAGGTGTAGTATTATATGTTGCGGAAAGGCTCGAAATAATCACCCGTCCTGGTATTCGATACATGGCCACAATAATTCTTGCAGCCGTGATTTTTGGCGCTTTTTACACTCTTACAGTAATCTATTATAGTATAATAAAGATAGATTATTCAGGATCTTTTCTTCCCTTTACTCTTCTGTTGATAAGTTTTGTCATTGTCTTTGGATATACGCTACCTGTGAGGTTTATTGGGCAGAAAAAAGGTGATAAGAATTAGAATTAACAAGATGTTTAATATTGAGGAAAAACATCAGAAAATTGTTTCAGTGATATCTCTGTTCCCTGAATAACACTATTACCCTTCCAGTTCTTATCGTCCCTCTTAGGATAGTCTGTTGTATAATGGAGTCCTCTGCTCTCCTTTCTGAAGAGTGCAGATCTTATAATCAGAGAGGCAATGTATGAGAGATTCCGCAGTTCAAGAAGGGCTGGTGTGACCCTTGTCTTTTTATAGAACTGTTCTATTTGATCTGCTACCAGATTTATTCTTTTGCCAGCCCTGATGAGTCTTTCATCTGAACGCACAATTCCAACATAATCCCACATGAGACGCTGGATTTCTCGTTTATCGTGTGAAATCAATATCCACTCTTCATGATTGTACGTTCCTTCATCGTTCCATCTGGGGACGTCGGGTATTGAAATCTTTTTCTCATTTATATATAATTTTGCACTTAGATAGGCGTGATAAGAAAACACAAGTGCCTCTAGAAGAGAGTTTGATGCGAGTCTGTTAGCTCCATGGACTCCAGTACAGGCAGCCTCGCCAGTAACATAGAGTCCTTCTATCGTACTCCTTCCACTCAGGTCAGTCATTACCCCACCACACATGTAGTGTGCGGCAGGAACCACAGGGATCGGTTCTTGTGTCATGTCTATTTTTAGCGACAGGAGTTTCTCGTTTATTTGTGGGAACCTGTTTCTTAGCTTCTCTCCATCTAAATGGGTTACATCTAAATATACACACGGCTCTCCCCTTTTCTTCATTTCTGAATCGATTGCTCTTGCAACCACATCCCTCGGGGCAAGATCTGCCTGCGGATGATACTTTTTCATGAATGGTTTACCGTCACTTGTGATCAGGATTCCCCCAAAGCCTCTTACTGCCTCAGAAATAAGAAAAGAGTCTCCGTCAGGGTGATACAGAGAGGTGGGGTGAAATTGCATGAATTCGAGGTTTGCAATTGCTGCTCCTGCCCTGTAGGCCATGGCTATTCCATCACCTGTTGCAATTGAGGGGTTTGTAGTGTGCTGATAGACCTGTCCAGTTCCACCTGTTGCAAGCAGTGTGACGTTTGAGATGTACTCCTCCACCCTTCCGCTGATTCCATCAAGCACATATGCTCCCCAGCAGTGAATCCTGCCTGGTTTTTTCTTCCCACTCTTTTCGATGTGGTGTTCTGTGATGATTTCTACTGCACTGTGATTGTCAAACACCTCAATGTTTGGATGATTTTTCACCTTTTCGAGGAGAGCCTGTTCAACGGCCTGTCCTGTTTTGTCTTTCACATGAACGATCCGATTTTTTGAGTGTCCTCCTTCTCTGCCAAGATCAAAATTTGATCCACCTGATCCTGACGTGAACTTAACTCCCCAGCGCTGAAGATCATAGATGCGCTCAGGCCCTTCACGGACTATGAGCTCTACGGCTTTTTTGTTACAAAGCCCTACACCTGCAACGAGTGTGTCGTTTATGTGAGTTTCGAAAGAATCACCAGGATCAAATACCGCTGCTATTCCTCCCTGGGCGTAATTTGTGTTGGAATCGGCTCTTTCTTTCTTTGTAACAACCATAACGGTTCCAGATTGTGCAGCGCGCAGAGCAAAGGAAAGTCCTGCTGCACCGCTTCCTATTACCAGAAAATCTGCCCTCTTGGCCAATTGAAGATCTCCTTATCTTTTAATGGGAATGTTATACTTTTTCGCCTTTCTATAAATCGTTGCCCGACCGATTCCCAGCTTTCGAGCAACTCTGGTCACATTACCCTCATATTCTAGAAGAGTCTTTCGAAGCACCTCCACTTCTAGTCTTTCAAGCCATTTGGGCAGATTCTCTTCAGGAAAATCGACTTCATCTTGCTCAAATGCCAGTATATATGAAGGAATGCATTCTTTGGTTATTATATCCTTGTCGGTAAGCACGATTGCCCTCTCTATGACATTCTCAAGTTCTCTTACATTACCAGGCCAGTGGTAGTTCATCAAAGCCTTCAGCGGTTCTTTATGAATATCCCTTACCTTTTTGTTTTCCCTCGAACTGTAGAGCCTGATAAAGTGAGCAACCAGTGACGGAATATCCTCTCTTCTTTCTCTGAGTGGAGGTAGTTTAATAGGGAACACACTTATTCTGTAATAGAGATCCTCACGAAATGTTCCCTGACGGACCTTTTCTTCCAGGTTTTTATTTGTTGCAGTTATCAACCGAACATCAACCTTTACAGTAGTATTGCCACCGACTCTTTCGAACTCCATCGACTGGAGGACTCGCAATATTTTTGATTGTGTTGTAAGGCTCATGTCGCCGATCTCATCGAGAAATATTGTGCCATTATTGGCAAGTTCAAATTTTCCGATTCTTCGCGATGTGGCACCTGTAAAGGCTCCTCTCTCGTGTCCAAATAGCTCGCTTTCCAGAAGGGTTTCTGGAATTGCAGTGCAGTTGACCACAACAAATGGCTTGTTCTTTCTCCTCTCTGATTCGTTATGGATTGTTCTTGCTATGAGTTCCTTTCCTGTACCGCTCTCTCCCTGTATTAGTATTGTAACATTGCTATCTATTACTTTTTCAAGATCACGAAATACGCTCTGCATCACCCCGCTGTTGCCAATGATGTTTTCGAATCTGTATCTATGTTTTAATTCAGAGCGAAGGTTTTTTACTTCTCTTTCTAAAAGACTCTTCTCGAGCGCATTTTTAACAGTTATTGTAATACGCTGCCTTGTAAAGGGTTTTGTAAGAAAGTCGTACGAACCAAGTTTCATTGATGATACTGCTCTCTCTATTGTTCCATGAGCAGTCATTATTACTACGGGGAGAGCAGGGAAACGCTCCTTTATCTTTTTTAATACCTCTATTCCATCCATTCCCGGCATTTGAAGATCTAAAAGTATGAGATCTATCTCATCATCAAGCTTTCTCAGGCAGGCCTCTCCGTTTGAAATAAGAATGACTTCATAATCCCTTGTTGCAGACAGGATTTCTTTTACAAGCCTTCTTGTGTTCAGGTCATCGTCTACTACCATGATTCTTCTTTTTTTCATTGTCTAATCGCTCCTCTTAAGAGTGAATCTATTTTTCTTGAGAATTCATGATTAGTATCGTGGATTTCAAATTTGATTCTTAAATAGTAAAGAGGAAAATTAGTTTTATTAAAATATGGAATTCGGAAGGAGTCCTTTTCGGTGGTAACAATTCCATCGACTCGGTACTTTTCTGCTATATCTAAAATATGTTGAATATCTTTTTTAGTGTACCAGTGGTGATCTCTGAATTGGACAAACCTCTCTATTTTGATGTTTAATTCTTCGAGGCTCTTTCTGAATGATTCTGGAGATCCTATGCCTGCAAAGGCTACTACTTTTCTATCTTTAAGATGATCTAGTGGAAGGATTTTTTTGTTGTCCATTCTTACAAACTCGAGCGGTTTATGATCCGAGAATATAACAGGCGAATCTGTATATCGACGTATATGTTTGATGACCTTTTCGCGCTTTTTTATCTGTTGTTTTCTTGATATTATTATTATATCGGCTTCTCTGAGCGATGTGAGCGGTTCTCTCAGCGGACCTGCAGGAAGAAGCTGGCCGTTTCCCCACGGATCTATTCCATTTACTACAACAATATCTAGGTCTCTTTTCATTCTAAGATGCTGGAATCCATCATCGAGGATCAGGATGTTGCATCCCATTTTTTTTACTGCTATTGCACCACTCTTTGTCCGATCTTGTCCCACGATTACAGGTATGGTTTGTAGATTTTTAGCAAGAAGGGATGGCTCATCACCAGCTATTTTCGGTTGTGTGCATATGTTTTTTCCGTCAGATACAATCACTATTTCTCCGCCCTTTCTTCCATATCCCCTGCTTAATATTGCCGGTCTGTAGCCCTTTGAAAGGAGATGTTCAGCAATGGTCTCGACAAGAGGTGTCTTTCCACTCCCTCCTACTGTTATGTTTCCTATGCTTATGACTATTGCATCTATCCTTATAGAGGGTAAAATCTCTTTCTTATATAGAAGTCTGCGAAGTTCTGTTATGGCTCGATATGTCAGCGATAAAGGTGATAAGATATAGCCTGCAGTACTGTTTTGCCATATATTCATTTCATGAAATCAATTTAAAAATTCTATGATCCTCTCTGCTGCTCTTTCAGAAGCACCACGGCCTCCAAGACTTCTGGACACCTCCATGAGATCTTTTTTTATTTTCTCTCTTCTTTTCTCATCGGAGAGAATATTAATTACCTCTTCGGCAATTCTTTTGGCTTTAGCATCCCTTTGAAGCAGTTCTGGTACTATGGTTCTGCCCGCAACGATATTGACAAGCCCGACATTACGGAGCCTGATTACGGCTCTAATTATAAATTCAGAGATGATCGATACCTTATAAACTATTACCATAGGCGTTCCCAGGATTGCAGTCTCCAGGGTCGCCGTTCCAGATGCTACTATTACAATATCTGAGTAGGCCATGACTTCGTATGTGCTCTGTCTGACCATGACTGCAGATTCTGAATCTTTTATGTATCTTTCATAGATGTCGTCACCAAGTGATGCCGACTTAGCAAGTATGAATTGTATTTTATCGACCCTTTTCTTTATAATAGATACTGCCCTTACCATCTCCGGGAGGAGTCTTTCTACCTCCTGTTTTCTTGATCCTGGCAGCAGTCCTACTGTGATTTTTTCTTCTGAAAGCCCAGTGCGATTAAAAAATCTGATCTTTGATTCCGATGCTTTTACAGACTCCTTAAGAGGATGACCAACAAAGAAGGCATCGACTCCTCTGTTTCTGTAGATCGACTCCTCAAAGGGGAATATGACAAGCATCCTGTCCACACATTTTGCTATTCTCTCTATACGTCTTTTTCCCCATGCCCATACCTGCGGACTTATGTAGTATATAACATCAATTCCCTGTTTTTTAATCATCTTTGCTAGTCGGAGATTGAAGCCTGGGTAGTCGATAAGTATTGCCAGTTCTGGCCGTCTCTTATTAATAATATCTTTCATTTGTTGGAATAGTTTGAAAATTGACGGGACGTGTTTCAGGATTTCAGAAAAGCCAAACAGCGACATCTCACTGATGTGCCGTATAATTTCCACACCTGAGGCGGCCATATCGTCGCCGCCAATTCCAAATATTTCTATTTCAGGACATTTTTTTTTCAATGCCCTTACAAGGGCTCCTCCATGAATGTCTCCAGAGGCCTCTCCGGCAACTATAAAGAATGATTTTTTACCGCACTCTTTCATTGATCCTCTTATTTTTCTATTTGCTCTAATATCTGCAGTGCAACAGAGAGAGCCTCTCGTGCATCCTCGCCGGTTACTCCCTCAACCTGTTCACCATTAACAGCACTAAGGAAAATTTCCAGTTCTTTTTGAAGGCCGAGTTTTTCGGGTGTTCTTGGACGAGAGTAGAGAATCTTTAGTTTTTTATCCTCTCCGATCTCATCAATTACCCTGTAGCCCTCTTCTGGTTTTTTCCCAAGACGAAAAATCTCTGAAACCATTTCTAAAAAGTCGATCGATATATAAGCATCCTTTTGAAAGAGTCTCATTTTTCTCATTTTTTTCTGCGATATTCTGCTTGCAGTGAGGTTGGCTACACATCCATTCTCAAAGTGGATTCTGGCATTTGCAATGTCAACAGACTTGCTTATGACCGCAACACCACTGGCGTCGATTTTGTCCGGTCTGGATTTGACTGTGTCTAAAACAATGTCTATGTCATGAATCATCAGGTCCAATATTACAGACACTTCTGTTCCCCTTGGATTGAACGGAGAGAGCCTGTGTGATTCTATAAAGAGTGGATTTAATTCGATATTCTTTAGAGCGCGCAGTGCCGGATTGAATCGTTCTATGTGACCCACATGAAGAACAACTTTTCTTTTTTGTGCCTGATCTATAAGATAGTCGGCCTGTTTGAGGCTCTCTGTTATTGGTTTCTCTATCATACAGTGAATTTCTCGATCAATGACTCTTTTGGCAATATCAAAGTGTTGATCAGTAGGGACCGAGATTGTCACAGCCTCGACCCTGTCGAGCAGTGAATCGAGCGTTTTGAATTTTATGCAGCCAAACCTGTCTGCCAAAGCCTTTGACTTTTCTTCATCAATATCATAGATCCCTATGAGTTCGGCCTCTGGAATCTTGTTATAATTGTCGGCATGAAATTTCCCCAGATGGCCAACACCTATTACTCCGACCCTTATCCTGTTCAAATCCTCCTCCTAAGTATTGGTGTCCGTTTTGAAACGTTTTAATTTAATACATGGCCTATCAATAATCAACCTTTTTGTTGACATTTACTCCTAAATTTATATATTTCAAAGATATTATTCTGTATATGGAGGATGTTTATGTTTCAAAAATATGCTCTAACAAATCCTATTTCTGTTATTGTTGATAAGCCAAGAGAGGATTTCACAAGAGAGGATCTTCTAAAGGTTATAGTTGAGAAGAACATAGAAAGAATAACATTTCACTACACTGCACTGGATGGAAAACTCAAGGAGCTTCGGCTTCCTGTGGCCAATCGGTATCAGGCCGAAAGGATTCTAACAGATGGTGAGAGGGTAGATGGTTCTTCGCTCTTTCATGGTATGGTAGATGTTGCTCTGTCAGACCTATATGTAGTGCCTGTATATAAGACGGCATTTTTAAATCCGTTTGACAGCGGGAGTCTAGATTTTATTTGCCGATATTTAACCAAAGATGGCAACCTTGCGCCCTTTACTCTGGATACGATTCTTCACAATGCAAACAGGCTGTTCATGAAAAATACGGGACTGGAACTTCATGCAATGGGAGAGCTTGAGTTTTTCCTTCTTATAGATCCAGAAACAAGAATATATAGTGGATCAAAGCAGAGGGGTTATCATGCATCATCGCCATTTGTAAAGACAGGAAAGATTTTAAATGAAATGGTTGGCTACATAACGCAGATAACAGGAGCGGTTAAATATGCCCACAGCGAGGTTGGATATATTGAGAGTGTGCGCAGTGATATTGAAGAGATAATGGGCAAGCAGGCAGAACAGCTTGAGATAGAATTTTTACCTGCTCCTATTGAGGATGCAGGTGATCATCTTGTGGTTGCAAGATGGTTAATTCGAAACATTGCGTATAACTATGGATGTGTGGCAACATTTACTCCCAAGTTGGAGGAGGGAATTGCTGGGAATGGCTTTCATATTCATACAGAGCTTTTGGAGAAGGGCAGAAATGTAATGATAGACAGAAATGGGGAACTTTCAATTAGAGCGAAAAAGTTGATTGGGGGCCTTTGTGAATATGCAGACACGCTGACCGCATTCGGCAATACAATATCTTCTGCATATCTGCGGCTGGTGCCGGATCAGGAGGCGCCGACAAGAATTTGCTGGAGCGATTTAAATCGAAGTGCCATGATTCGGGTTCCACTGGGATGGTCAAAGGTAAACAATCTTGCAAATAAGTTGAATCCTCAACAAAAACAGAAACTGGGAAGTATTCCTGGAAGACAGACTGTAGAATTAAGAAGCCCTGACGGAAGTGCAATTGTACACCTGCTACTGGCAGGAATAACAATGGCTGCTGAATGGGGATTAACAAATCCAGAGTCTCTTGATATTGCAGAAAGGCTCTATGTAAAGGGAAATGTTTTTAAGGATAAGAAGATTTTGCATAGACTGACTCCATTGCCAACAAGCTGTGTTGAGTCTTCAAAGATACTTCTTAAGAAGAGGGGTCTATTCGAGAGAGAAGGAATATTTCCACCAAGCTGCATAGAGTATGTTGCAAGGCTTCTTCAGGATGAGAATGATGAAAAGATGAATAGGATTCTTGCAGATTTGCCGGCAGATGATCGTCTTCATGAGACGCGTAAGATTATGCACAAGGATATACATAGACATTAAGTAAAAAAGTACTTGAAAAGTTTTAAATTTTTTGTAATATACTATGTGATCATCTCATAAGCGGGGGAAATTAAATGTTTAGAATCACAATATTTTTTCTTGTATTTTTGCTCCTTTCTTTCAAATGTGACAAGGGACTGGTTCCGCCTGAATCTGAAGAAAGTGAGATTGAATTTCCTGTTAAACCCCTTGGAGGTGATCTTGTGGGGGAGTGGGTTCCCTCTGAGGTTGATCCTGTTGAAGCAGGAGTAATGGATGAGAGCCTGCTTCCAGACTTTGTCGATTCTCTCATAATAAGTTCAACGCTCGAAGGAAATTTCAAATTTTATGTAAATGAGCAGTGTTCCATATATGCAGAGCTAACCTTTAATCCAAAGGTGTACCTCCAGGGGCTTCCAGTTCCACTCGAGTTAACAATAGGTGATACTATTACTGCAACAGGAGACTATGAGATTGTCGATGAGAATATTCTGTGTCTTCCTGTTCAGACATCTCGGTTTGATCTTGATACACTCGGATTTACATCCAGTGAAGACAGATTAGATCTGATCACTCCATATATTACATTTTCTTATGAAGATTTAATGGAGTTTCCAATATATCTGATTTTTCACCTTACAAGAAAGAGTCAATCGAGCAGTCAAAAAGGACAGATCGTTTCAAAATCCTTTAAATTATAAAGGAATAAGGTCATGAAACGATATATATTATTTTGGATTATAGCGATTCTTATTGTCGGTTCTTTATACGGCCAGTCACCAAGATATAAAAGATACGGCAGGATCAAGGGAAAGGTAACGGTTGTTTCAACAGGTGAGCCTGTTATAGGTGCTAACGTGCTACTAAAGGGTACCATTTATGGTGGAGCCACAAATACTCAGGGTGAATTTTTAATTCCTATAGTACCGCCTGGTGATTATGTAATAAGGGTCAGTGCAATAGGTTATGAAACAAAAGAGAAGTCGATTCACATATCAGCTAAGCAGCAGTTGATCCTGAATTTTACCCTCAAAGAGACTGTAATACAGATGGAGAGTGTTTCTATTACAGCAAGCCGATACCGTCAGGCTGTTAATGATGTACCTGTAAGTATAAGCCTCATGCCGTCAATTGAAATAAGAAAAAGAAACATAGTTTCACTCGACAAGGCGCTTCAATATGTACCGGGTGTTAATGCTCTCGATGGTGGTCAGATATCGATACGCGGTTCATCTGGATTCAACTGGGGAATGGGGAGTCGTGTGCTTGTTATGGTCAACGGCAATCCTTTTATGAGCGGAGACATGCATGGTATAAACTGGTATGCCCTTCCCACATCAAATATTGCCCAGATAGAAGTAATGAAGGGTTCAGGCTCTGCTCTATACGGATCGAGTGCAATGGGTGGTGTGATAAATATAATTACAAAGAATAATGATAGGGGAAACCATATAAACGTGCAGACTTTTACTGGTTTTTATGATGGGCCGTCATACAAGGAGTGGAAATGGACTGATACAAAAAATCATTTTGAAGGAACAAAGGTAGACATATATACTTACCTTGGACCGATCTCGACTACACTCTCGTCTGGTTTTCAGATGACGACGGGATACAGAGAAAACGATGATTGTAAGAATTTTAACTTCATGACTACTATGGGATATAAATTAAATTCAAGATTACGAGCCGATCTCATAGCAGGCTACGGATCAAACAGGGGTGGAATGTTTATATACTGGAAGGGATTGGAGAATCCATATTTAAACGGTTCAGACCCTGCGGGATATAAGACAAGGACATCAGGAAGCAACACATATATTTATCCATCGATCTCCTATGTCATTAATGATAAAATGACACTGCTCTTAAAGGGCAGATATAACAAGTCTCACAGCGAGGATCATCTAAAGCCAAAGAGCGGGACAAAAGAGCCTTCTGAGGATACCTTTAGATCCTCGAAGGTAATTTCAAATGGAATAGAGAGTCAGCTCAATTACCAGATGAGTTCGAGTGGGATAATCATAACTGGATGCGACTTTCAGCAAGATGGTGTAAACTCTATTCAGTATGGAAGAAGAAGGGTTTCTCATGCCTCGTATTATATTCAGATTGAGCAGCGTTTCAAAGAGAAGTTAAAGCTTACTCTTGGTGCCAGGTATGATGGTGAGAAGATTAAGAATTCTGTATATACTGGTAAGCTGTCACGTAAGTTTGGCTTAAATTTTGATTTTACCCAAAGGACGCACTTCAGGTTTTCCTTGGGAGAGGGGTTCAGGGTACCGGCAATAGGAGAGCGTTTTGTGTCGACATTTACGCAAGGATTAAAGGTGCGCGAGAATCCAGATCTCAAGCCGGAAAAGAGCTTCTCTGGTGAGATTGGTTTAAGGCACAACTTCTCAAAATCTATGAATATGGATGTTGCAATCTTTTACACAAGATACAATGACCTCATAGAACCTCAGCTCGATACAGACCCGACCGATCAATCTATAGTGGTTAGATTCAAGAATGTTGTGAAGGCACAAATCATGGGGCTTGATCTGTCCTACAAAACAGATTGGTGGTCGAGATTAATTTCTACACGAGTAGGATATACATATCTCGATACAAAAGATCTGTCACCTGGCAAAGAGTATGGCCTTCCGTTGAAATATCGATCCAAGCACACTATTTATATTTCAAATGATATATCTATGCATCCCATAATAGCAGGTATGGACTTCAGGTATCTCAGTAAAATTCAAAGGGTTGATGAATATCACAAGACCTATGTTAAGGATATAGACAAAAGAGTGCCTACATATGTTGTTTCGGTCTATTTTGGCATTTCATCAAAACACTACTCACTTCGTTTCATAGTAAAAAATTTGTTTCAATACAACTATCTCTCATCACCTGCAAACATGGGTCCTCCAAGGCATGCTGTCATTCAGCTTAATGTAAGTTATTAAATTTAATGATTGATGAAAAACCTAATCCCTCTATTGAAATCATACTATATTATTCCCTCTTTTTTAATCATAGTACTAATATACAGAATTACTCTGGCCCCCTCTGTTGTAGAGATTGATTCTGGTGAGCTGGCTGCAGTTCAATCGCTGTTGGGAGTTGCACATCCAACAGGATATCCTCTCTTTACTCTTCTTGGATATCTATTCCTTAAGATTCCACTATCTGGTTCAAGGATATTTCAACTAAATCTTCTGGCCATGATTTTTTGTATTATTGGGCTGTGGTTTTTCTATTGCTCGATTCGCATGATTCTGTTGCAAATGAGAGCAGACTCTATAACAAATAAAAGGAAAGGATCGGCAAAGAACATAGACTATATAGTAATTGCTGCATCCACGCTGAGCCTTTTTTTACTTGGTTTTTCAAAGACATTCTGGCTTCAATCTACATCTGTAGAGGTCTATTCGCTCCATATTTTTCTAATGAACTCCATAATTTATTTTATATTAAAGGCAGATTTCGAGTCGAATAAATACTGGATATGGGCAGCATTTTTTCTGGCTCTTGGATTTTCAAATCATATGACTACAATTCTCATTCTGCCGGGCCTGATTTATCTATTTATTGCAAAATTAAAATTTCGTTCCTCGACCCTTAGAATAGCGTCTCTCATGGCCGTAGTTTTTTTTGTTACTGTGATTGTAATATATTCATATTTACCCATACGCGCCTCAAAAGCACCCGTTCTGAACTGGGGAGACCCGTCAAATTTAAAGAACCTCATACGGCACGTTACAGGAAAACAGTATCGGGTATGGCTCTTCTCATCTGCAGAAGCTGCAATGAAAAATCTCAACTATTTTTTTAAAAACTTCTTGAATGAATTCAATTGGATTGGAATTCTGTCAGGATTTGCAGGTCTTTACTACACACTTTTTAAAAAGAGGAGACTGGGAATATTTTTTATTTTAACATTTGTTTTAACGGTTCTTTATTCTGTTAATTATGATATTCACGATCTGGATTCCTATTTTATTCTTGCATATATAGTTTTTGCATTCATGATAGGTTCTGGTATTTATTGGGTATTACATGTTAGAGGAAAGTTGTTTTTTATTTTATTTTCGATATTGATTTTTCTCTCTATCCCATATCAAATTATGAATAACTTTCAGAGGGTAGATAGGAGCAGAGATTTTGTATTTGAAGACTATACAAAGCAGGCACTTGAAAGCATGCCGGAGAACAGTCTATTAATAAGTTATCAGTGGGATTATTTGGTTTCCCCATCATACTATTTTCGATTTGTTGAAAATTTCAGGAGAGATGTTGCAGTAGTAGACAAAGAGCTTTTAAGAAGGTCGTGGTATTATAAACAGATCGAAAGAAACTATCCGCAAATTATTGTGGGAATTAAACCAAAGATTATATCGTTTTTAAAGGCACTAAAACCTTTTGAGGAGGGAGAGGAGTTCGATCCAAGACTTCTGGAGAGGTTGTATAGAGGATTGATAGCAGGGTTAATTGATACCAATGTAGATAAGAGGGCAGTTTTTTTAGGTCCAGAATTGGTTCAGAATGAATTAGTGAAGGGCCATATATATCTTCCTGCAGGGGTCAGGCTAATTCCAGATCTGTTTTTTTATCGAGTAGTCAGGACAGATGTCTACCATCCAATGAGGCATAATTCTATATCGATTCGATTTCCAGAAAGAGTGGATTATTATTCAGACATGATCAGAAGATTTGTGTCAAACATGGTTGTATTGCGAATGCGATATGAGATCAGGCATGGAAGGATTGAGATTGCAAAGGGGCTAAAGAAGGATTTTAAGCTCCATTTTTCGGGCGTCAGGCTTCCTCCTGATCTTGAAGCGCTTTAAATATTTAGAGCATAAAGCAGGATTGGGGGCGCTTAAAATTTTTAACTTGACTTTGAGGAAATTATTGTTATATTTTTTCAGAATTCGTTTCCGGAGTAGCTCAATGGTAGAGCGGGTGGCTGTTAACCACTAGGTTGGGGGTTCAAGTCCCTCCTCCGGAGCAAGACCCTGACAGTTTTGTCGGGGTTTTTTATTTTATGTTGACTGCTTTGTTTTGACTTTTTAATTATTTTTAGCTGCACTTTTGCACTTTTAATCAAGAGAGATACCATTTTAAAGTCTTCTCAAATTAAGAAGTTATTTGTTCATTGAAATGTTCAAGTTTTTATTATTTGGGCATATAGAAAGGGTAAATCTACGCT
>Ga0190360_1000012_pt1 | contig 85984 bp, 83 predicted proteins | sample 48721834_MG_FD_161271 | JGI IMG/M metagenome (GOLD analysis project Ga0190360, IMG submission 161271) | Hydrothermal vent microbial mat bacterial communities from Southern Trench, Guaymas Basin, Mexico - 4872-18-3-4_MG | ecosystem: Environmental > Aquatic > Marine > Hydrothermal vents >...
ATGGTACTTCTTGATAATGGTAGTTTTGATATTTTTGAACTTTCTTCACTCCTCCCCCTGGACAAGATTCAAGAAGAGTCTGGCAAAGACATCAGTTAATATGACTGTTATACAGTTCCTTAAATTTTCAACAGGATGGTTCGCTTTAACGTCGAACATATCCCATTTCCCTTTCTGGCTTATAGCAGGATTTTCGATAGTCTACACTGCGAGCTACATAATATACAAGTTCGGTTTTAAAGGAAAGAAGATAAAGAGCAGGAAAGGTTTCTTTTGGACACTCGGGATACTCGGAGGAAGCTTTTACACCATTTCCTTTCTTGTTTACGGATTTCCCCTCAGCCTTGTGATGCTCGTGGTGATTCCGACATGTATTCTTCTGCTTTTCAAGAAGATAAATTGGAAATGTCACAAGATAACCAACATGATAATGCTGGAGTACCTTCTTTTACCTATTATTATAGCGTCTTTTCTCGTACTGATACTCAACCCCGTGTTGGCCAAAATGAATGAAAATCTTGCAAAGGACATCAGAGAATATACCAGCGAAATTTCAGAAAATCTCCCCCCGCAGGTTACGAAACCCATAAAGAACATATCCGATGAGCTTAAAAAATATAAAAACCTCGAAGATGTAGAAGAAACCCTTAATCTCACAATAAAGGAAACGTTTACCTAAATCTTTTCTGAACAAACGTTTTAACATGCGGTTTGAAACCTGACTTCCAGCCCATGATATGCGCTTTGCCTGATTTTATCGCCTTCATTATACTCTCCTTATCAGGTCTGGACTTCACGAAGGTTACAGCCATGCCTATTTCCTCCTTAAAGTGCGCGTCCGAACCTGCTATCACAGGCAGATTGTTTTCCTTTGAAAATTTCACGGCATTCCTGTTGAATCTGTCAAACATGGTTCTCGCGTTGAACCCCTCCACGGCATCCACATAGCTTACTATCCTTCTGGCGGAAACACCCAAACCCCTCCTGAGACTGTCAAAAGGGTGCGGTAAAACGATGAATCCCCCAAGTTTTTTAACTTCTCTGCATGTTTCTTCCAGGCCCACCCATTCGGGAATATCTTTGCTTATGTTGAAAGCTATGATTTCCCCTTCCTTCGTCTTTATCTCCTCGCCAACAAAAACAACAAGGTTCTTTGCTGTCCTCTTTGCGAGGGCTTCAGTTTCTCTCCCCCCTTCAATGCTTCCGTGATCCACAACTCCTATGATATTTAGACCGAGTTCCTTTGCTTTCTTTATAATCCATTCCGGCCTCAAGTCGCTATCATTAGAATGATACGTATGAATGTGGAAATCTCCCTTCAGAATATTTTCGGACGACATAGATTATTCTTATTAAATAAACTCTAATAAATGTATATAACCAGGTGTTTTTATGGGAAAATTCGAAAGAATACATGAACTTGCCGACCGAAGAGGTTTATTCTTCCCGTCCGCGGAAATTCATACCCCCCTCTCCGGGTTTTGGGATTTCGGCCATCTCGGGACCGTGCTCCGGAGGAAAATAGTCGATCTCTGGAGAAAGGAGGTCGTTCGCAGAACCGATTCCATCGAAATAGAAGGATGTGTGGTACTCCCCAAAAGGAATTTCGAGGCTTCCGGCCATTTGAAGAGCTTTGTCGACCCGTTGATTCAATGCAAGAAATGCCACAAAATTTTCAGAGCGGACAAGCTGATAGAAAACGCGGGCAAAAAGGAGGTTCCTGAGGCACTGGATGCGAAGGAATTCGACATACTCATAAAAAAATTCAAAATCTGTTGCCCGGAATGTAATGGAACGCTAACGAAGGTGAAAAAATTCAACATGATGATAGGAACTTCCATAGGTCCGTTATCCAAGGAATATAACGCTTATCTGCGGCCGGAGACCTGTCAGAACATATTCACCGCCTTCAGAAAGATTTATAAAACCGCACGTGTATCCCTCCCTCTGGGAATATCGCAAGCGGGAAGGGCATTCAGAAACGAGATTTCACCCAGGCAGGGCCTCGTTAGAACTCGGGAATTTACGCAGCTGGAAACAGAGGTATTCTTTAATCCAAAAAAAATCAACGACTTTTCTGGTTTTGAACATTACAAAAAATTTAAACTTCGGCTAAAGCTCTTGGGTAAGGAGAAAACAGAGGCTGTATCCTTGGCTGATGCAGTTAAGAAAGGCATAGTATCAGGCAAGCTTATTGCTTATTATCTCGCAATAACTCAGCAATTTTTCGAAAAGGCAGGTTTTGACCCAAGGCTTATCCGCTTCCGCGAACTCGAAGATAAAGCGAAGGCCTTCTATTCGAAGGAAACATGGGATTTCGAAGTAAAGACGAGTGTGGGATGGCTCGAACTCGTTGCGTGCAACTACCGGACGGATTTCGATCTCTCCTCCCATTCGAAAATTTCGGGCGTTGATCTTTCGGTGGTTGAAGATGGTGAGAAGTTTACCCCGCATATTTTCGAACTTTCCATGGGGCTGGACCGCATATTTTACGCGGTGCTTGAAAATTCCCTTTCGGAGAGGAACGGAAAACCTGTCCTGAAGTTCCCATGTCACCTCACACCCCTGGATGTGGTGATATTCCCGCTGGTTCGAAAAGATGGGATTGACAGGAAAGCGAAGGAAATACACGAACTTCTTAAAACCAAGTTCGAAACCAAATACGATGAGAAGCAGTCGATCGGCAAGCGTTACGTCATATACGACCAGCTCGGTGTTCCGCTGGCAATAACCGTTGATTACGATTCGTTGAAAAAGAATGACGTGACCCTGCGCGACCGTGATTCCATGAAACAGATACGCGTGAAGATAAAAGACCTGGAACCCAGAATAAGCGATTTCTTTGAGGGCAAAGAAATATTCTAATATCCCCTTTCCCTTTCCAGCTTTTTATGAACCCCCCTCTCTATCTTTTCTAGGAACAGTTTCATCGCCTTCGTTGGGTCCCATTCGTGGTCGCTTGCGTAGAAATTCCCTCTTTCTGTAACGAACCTGCCCTGGACAGAGTACTTGCTTCGCCTTCCGCCTGTTTTATGCGTTTCTACATGTATTGCGACGTACCTCAAGGGAACGATTTTCAGCAGTTTTGTGATGGTGTTATCAACCATTTCATCTATTTTCGATTTTATGAATGCATCCTCTTTATCCAGACCACTGATTCTCACATACACGGTTTCCAGAGACTTTCCTATCAACTTGAATATATCCTTTATCGTGATCATCCCTGCAAATTTTTCATCCTTCTCGACTATCACCACAGAAAAACTTTCCTTTGAAAGTTTTTTTGCTATTTGTTTTAGGTCTGTTTCCGGGTCTACGCGCAGCACGTCACTTCTCAGGAATTCTCCTATACCAATTTCACCCGATCCTTTCTTGTCACCGAACCTCTCCCCCCTCTTTGCTCTATGCCCATCAACCAAAAACCTTGCAAGGCTCACATTGTCTGCGAGACCAACAAATTTCCCGTTTTCATCAAGTACCGGTATTCTGTCTGTACCCACATCCTTCATCACAGAAATAATTGTTAAGAGCGTGTCATCACTTGTTGCGCAATAAGGAAAGCGCATAACATCCTTTGCCTTCTTCCCCTCAAAAACCTCGTCTTTAATGAAGTTTAACAGTTTTGGTTTTGATATGGAAAAAATATTCCCCCCTTTCTTTACGGGAAGGGATTTGTGTTCGCTCACCAGCATGTAGTTGATTAAGTTTTCAACAGGGTCATCGACATCGAAGGGGTTTACAGGTTTCATGAAGCGAGAAACCTTTACCTGATGGGACTCGCTTATTCGTCTTTTAACTATGTCATTCAGGCTGATTATCCCCCTTAGCTCGCCATCAAAGACAAAGGCCTCGTATTTCCCCCTCTTTGCCATTTCTGAAGTCACATGAGAAAGCGTGTCATCCGGCTTGACTAGGAAGGCCTTCTCGAGCACGCTCTCCATTTTCATAAAATCACAGTCCGCTTTTCTTTATTCTCTTTATCTCTTTTGTTATGTATCCTGCAAGAATATTCCTTATCTTTTTGGACTTTATGTCCTTGATTTCATTCAGAACCTCTTTGTTTTTTTCAAAGCTGTCAGTGAAGAGATTTCCGTGCTCTCTTATTATTTGGTTTCCCATCACCTTTATCGCTACCGTTTTTATTCTGCCCACGTTATCACCACATGATTTCCATAACATAATTTCTTTACGTTGTTATTTAAAAATGGATAATCCTTTGTGCTTTGCATATTTTACACAATACCTGCTTCGCCCCCCGGCATCTGGAATATGTTTATCTGGAACTGCCCAAGGAGGGTGAATATCGTGTATCCTATGATCACAAGGACCAGAGAATGCTTGAACCCGGCTACCAAAGAGCCCTCGGCCATCTTACCGGTTGCCAGGCCCGCAAAGAAACCCTGTACGATAATGAAATTTACGAACGTCTGGGAATATATTTCACTCGGCAGTTGCGGTGACTCTTCATCCAGACCTGCGACGGTTGCGGTGCCCAAAGCAGGAATCAGAAACGCCTTGAGCACGACCAAAATAAACACGAAGACGAAGAATATTAGGTAAGAAGTCACGATCTGCGACTGAACTGAAGCGGTCCTCTCCTGCTTTATCTTGTTTATTTCAATAAGCGATTGCCCTATAGCGCGTAAAGTGTCCGAAATTTTACCACCGACTTTGTACGTTTCTATTATGGTTCCCACAGACCTCTTTATAGGGACCGACCTCACCTTTAAGGCGAACATGGAAAGTGCCTGTTCGAAGGGGACACCCCAATCCACCTTGCTGTGTATTTCCTTGACATATGGTGTTAACACGCCGTAACTCCTTTGTGCTGAATGTTTCAATGCGATTGGCAGTGTCATGCCTGAGTCTATCGCTTCTGTCAAATCGGAAATAAACATAATAAACTGCTCTTCTATTTCCTTTCCCAGTTTGTACCTCGAATAAAACAGAAGGAAGGGGGGGATTATCGCTATCAGCGCCCCTATCATGTTGAGCAGAGGACTTATGAAAGGGAAAATCTCTGAAACCAGCAGGAAATTTAAGATTAATACAGCAACGCCTATGGCAACGAACATACCCTCGAACACAAATATCTTAAGGTCTTTTGCATCCCATCTCATACTCATCAAATCCCCGGATAGGTTACATGGATGAACACCAAATAACACACGTTGAGTGTCGGCAGTATCACCCATGTTATGAGCAGCATGATATCCTGTATGCCGAAACCCAACACCTGACCGCCTATTATGCTCATTGTTGCCAGCAAGGCAAGCATCATCAGCGGCGCTGCAACAAGCAAGGCCGTGTATATGTCAGCGTACGTCGAAAGCGTTTTAAGGTATTTTTCCCTCTTTATCCTGTAATCAAAAAGCGCTTTATCGGCCATTTCCCTCAGATACTCTATGAGGTTCCCTCCTGTCTCAATTGTTGAAACTATGCCCAAAAGAAGCTCTCTGAACTCCTGTGAAGGCGTGCGTTCACCCACGTTTTTTATCGCGTCGACACTGCTCATACCGAATGTTTTTATATTCCTTATTATGAGCCTTGATTCCTCTGCTATTCCACCGTATTCCTTGAAGCCCATGAGCAATTCAAATATGAACTCAGTTGGTATTCCCGAGGAAGCAATGGCGGCCATGTGGGTGATGGCGAACGGAAGATTATTTTCTATGTTGTTTTTCCTCGATTTCTCCTTCTGGATTGGATAAAGGTAAAAAATTATGAATGCTACCGAAGAGACGAAGACAGGGAAGAATATGATGGTAAACAGGTAGATATAAAATTCAACTTCTATGAAGAAAGTTAACAAAACAAAGGTCACGGTAAATGTTATTATGAAGAGCAAGACGGTGGTAAAGAGTATAAGGGAGACCCACGTCTTCAGAAGAATTTTCATGTTCGCGTTCTTTATGTGGGGTTCAAGCGTTTTGAACGAGTCTATATATTTTTCGGTGACACCTCCAAAAAAGACCATTGCCAGCCTTTTGTAGAATGAATACATAATAATTTATTTGCTTTGATTTCATAAAAATAAACTTTTAAATACCGTTTTCCAAAAGAAAGATGGTAGGGACTAGACTGGGAGGTTAGGCGTCTCCTGTAACCATAAACCGCCTTCATGATGGAGTCGAAACCCGAGGGCGATATTGAGATGCCAATGGGCCCTTAATCCCAACTGGGAAGCTCTGTCCTTCAGGGTTTTTAGAGGTTGACGGCCTGAAAATCAATCAAAGCCGTCTTCCGAAAAATATAATGAACCGGGTCAGGGTCGGAAAGTTTGACACGTGAAGCGTGCCAACCCGAAAGACAGCAGCCCTAAGTTATATTAACGACGCTTGAAGGGTAGCGGAGTGGAGGAGGGTTTAAGGATAAACTTATTGGCGGATCAATATCCACCAAGGGTGTGTCCCTACCACTTTTCTTTTCCTTTCTGCCCAAGTCAATATAAAATCCAAAAACAATATTATCAATATGTACAGAAGAGCACGAAAGTTCACTGGACTGAAAATAGCAGTTTCGATTATTCTCATACTTCTTGTGTTTCTTGCAGGTTACTATACAGGGAACCGGTTGACAGAAACAGTTGTGATATACGAGAATCACACCAAACCTGCCAACATCGTTACATACGTACCATACGCGGGAAAAAACGCATCTTATGCTTCGATTATGGTTCCTGCAGTCGACGAAAACGGTGAGGGACTGACAACGGTTCTGAACGTCCAGATAGTCCCTGGTTCAGGAAAAATCCTTGCCAACATAGACAGGCTCTTGTTCTGGACAGATACGCAGAACTCAATTCGTACGTCAACGAAGGTAGCATCCAATACAACAGGAATAAATCTTTCGAAGTACGACATAATTTACACCATAGAGACAGAGGCGACAGCTGTCGAAGGTCCCTCTGCCGGCGCTGCCCTGACGATAGCTACCATAGCCGCTTTGGATGGTAAAAGACTCAATCCTAAGGTCACGATAACAGGGGCGATAAACCATGACGGGACGATCGGACCCGTGGGGGAGATACTCCCGAAGGCAAAAGCTGCTAAGGAAGCGGGAGCGAAACTTTTCCTTGTCCCCCTCCTCCACTCCAAAGAGGTGACGTACAAGACGAAGAAATACTGCGAACAAATCGGAATCTCGCAGATATGCACTACAGAGAAGATACCTGTGGAAGTCAACATCTCAGACGAGGCCGGGATCGAGGTTATCGAAGTGAGAACAGTAAAAGAGGCGCTGAATTATTTCTTGGAATAGTTTATTTTTTAATCCATTCTGGTAATTTATTGTTTATGATTGATATACATGCCCATCTCTGTTTCCCGGAATATGACAGAGACAGGGAAGAAGTGATAGATAAATGCAAGAAAGAACTTGCCGGTGTAATAGTCAGTTCCGCCCGTTATAGAGAAGGCCTTCAGGTTCTGGATATTGTCGACAAATACAAAGGCTTCCTTTTTGCCACACTTGGATACCACCCGACTGAAGGGACGGAATTTGAAAGGACAATAAAACTGATAAAGGCAAATTCTGAAAGAATCGTGGGCGTGGGAGAAGTGGGCATGGATTATCACTGGGAGAAAGATACAGAAAAACGCAGAGAGCAGAAAGAAAAATTCGCAAAGTTCATAGAGCTCGCACGAAAACTTTCGAAACCCTTGGTTATCCACTCATGGGATGCGGAACGCGAATGTTTCGAGATGGTCAAAGATTCCCACGCGAATATAATATTCCATTGTTTTTCAGGTAACAGGGAGCTCGCAAAAGAAATAGTTTCCCGCGGATTTTACATTTCAATTTCAACCATGGTCCTCTTCTCGAAGAACATACGTAAAATCGCAAAGGACATGCCTCTGGACAGATTCCTTCTCGAAACGGATTCCCCCTTCCTCTCACCAGACAAGGCGAAGGACCCGAGAAACTATCCGTGGAACATAAAATTATCCGCAGAAAAGATTGCGGAGATAAAGGGAACGTTGAAAGAAGAGATTCTCGAAAACGCAAAAATGAACGCTATCAAGGCTTTTAATTTAAAACCGACAAATCATAATTTCTATGTGAAAACATGATAAAAGAGACGGCCGTGAAAATACTGAAAGAGGGATATGTCTGCGATCACTGTCTGGGAAGACAGTTCGCGAGTTTGCTCAGTGGTTATACGAACGATGAGCGTGGAAGGTTCATACGCAGCTTCCTTGCAATGGAATACGAGGTGAAGCCTTTCAAAGTGAGCCTTCCGAACTTTTACGGTTTCAGGTTCAGGAAAAGAGAGATAAAGGCAAATAAACCAGGTAGTTGTGTAGTTTGCAAAAACCTGTTCGAAAGACTCCCGGAATTTGCCAAGGATGCAAAAAGAAAACTGAAACCCATTGATTTTAAGACGTTCATGGTCGGGGTCAAGATGAGCGATTCACTTGCCATTGCGGAGGAATCTCTCTGGGAAAAATCAGGAATTGCATACTGTGAATCGCTGAAATCCGAAATTAACAGGGAACTGGGGAAACTCATAGAGAAAGAGACAGGCAAGGTGGCCGATGAAAAGAAACCTGATGTTATTGTAATGCTCAACCTGCAGAACAAACGCATAGAAATCACAATCAATCCCATGTACGTCTACGGCATGTACAAAAAATTCGCTAGGGGTATACCCCAGACCAAGATAAGTGGATACAGGTACAGCGTGGCAGACATGATAGCGAGGCCCCTCATCAAATTCACAAAGGGTTCTGGTTACAGGATGCATGCATGCGGAAGGGAGGATATGAAGGCGAGATGTCTGGCCTGGAGGCCGTTCATTCTTGATATCAGCCAGCCGTTAAAACGTGAAATAAACATGAAAAATATTGAAAGGGTCATAAACAAGGGCAGGAAAGTGAAGGTTAAGGGTCTAAGATGTTCCTCTGCCAAGGAGATAGTCGAACTTAAAAAAAGGAAGATGGAAAAGGTTTACAGCGTAAAAGTCAGCTTCAAAAACCCTGTCGAAGGTATAGAGAGAGTTAAAAAAATTGTGGGTATCGTAAGTCAGAGGACGCCCAAAAGGATTTTGCATGCACAACCCGACAAAGTGAGATACAAAAAGGTTAAAAATATTAGATGGAAAAAGATAAGTACTAAAACATATGAATTTAAAATACGAATGGACGCTGGTTTATACATAAAGGAACTTGTTACCGGTGATAACGGAAGGACCAAACCGTCAATATCCGGGCTGCTGAAAAATGACGGAAGGGTTGAAGAATTTGACGTTATAAAGATAGTGATGTGAAAAAATGGTTAAAAAGAGCAGAGGTCTAAGAAGAAAAACGAGAAGAAAGTTGAAGAGCAATGTGAAAGACAAATTCACGGTTGCCCCCTACCTACAAGAATTCAAGAGAGGGGACGAGGTAGTTATAAAGTTAAACCCATCTTCCCATAAGGGATTCCCTGATCCCGTATTTGAAGGGAGAAAGGGGGAGATCAAAGAAAAGAGAGGAAGAGCATACGTGGTCAGTCTCCGCATTGGTAAAAAAACCAAAAATATAATAGCAAGACCGGAACATTTAATATCCAAATCCGGATAAATTAAAAGGTGGTTTCATGGAAGTGAATGATGAGAAGGTAACCAATTGGGTCGAGGTCAAGAAAATACTTTTGAAAAAGGAGAAAGAAAATGAACTTGGGTACGAACAGAAAAATGCTCTCGACCATTTAAGGAAATTCTGCAAAATATCAGAAGCAAAGGCAAACAAGATAATAAGCGAACTAAGGCAGATAGAGAAGCTTAAAGACAAACATATTGCCAACATAGTGAATTTTTTACCTGAAAACCAGGAAGAACTGAGGATACTGTTCGCTAACGAGAGGGTAGTCTTGACAGATGAAGATAAAAAGAAGATACTTAAAATTGTGAAAGACAATAGGTAATATATTATAAACCCAAATTCTATTTTAATATTGAGGCAGATAACATGCAAAAGAATCTGAAAAAGGACGAGTGGGCAATAGTTTTGGACTACCTCCCCCATGGGTATTACGGTATGCGTATTTCGCAGCCTGTTGCCCAGGTTTTAGGTGAAGAGTATTTTTCCCTGCTTGAGGTCATAGTCAGGGAGGGCGTACATCTAAAGGTTGGTACCCGCGTTTATATAGGCGATGGCAAGCGAGAGGAAATAAAATTCATAAAGAGGAGAATAGATTTTAAGGACCTTACGGGGGCCTCCAAAGAAGAACTGCCGGATATTGTGGAAAAAATTGTTAAAACAAAACCAAAAAGGTTCCTCGATTTTTTCAACAGGGCAGGCCCTATCACAACGAGGCTGCACCAGCTTGAATTGCTCCCCGGGATAGGCAAGAAGCACCTGTGGGCAATAATAGCGGCCAAAAAGGAAAAGGACTTCGAAAGTTTCGATGATCTTAAGAAACGCGTTTCCATGCTTCCTGACCCGGAGAAGATAATAATAAGAAGGATACTTGACGAACTGGAGGACAAGGACAAATACAGAATTTTTGTTCCGAGGTTTGAAAAAACGCGCAGATAAATTATTTTTTGACCATTTTCATAACGCTTTCCGGGTTTTTGTAATAATCTGAAATTAATCTTCCAACCTGATTTATATCCCTTATCTTCTTCTTCACCAGCCAGAGAAGTATCTTTTTCTTACCCTCAATGTTTTCCTTGATCTCGTCATCGCTCATCGCAGAATAAAGTTTTATTTCCTTGAGCAGCCTGTGGGGTTTCCCCCATTCTACTATCTGGTCTTTTGAAGGAATCCATTTGAAGATAGTGTTCAGTTCAATTTTCATCTCCTCAAGACCGCCGCTGGGTATGAGTTCTGTTACTTCAAGCAGCCTTCGTATGCCCTTCCTCCTGTCCCTGTGCATGACGGCCACAAGCTGGAGCGAACTTATCAAGGAAACCGGTATGTTTATCGGCGGGTTGACAAGACGCTTGAATGTTTCTTCGGAGGTATTTGCGTGAAGTGTTGAATAAACCGAATGTCCTGTGTTTATTGCTTCAAACAGGACCTCTGCTTCCTTTGAACGCCTTATCTCTCCGACTATCATCCTGTCCGGCCTCATTCTCAGTGCATTGATCATCAACTCGAGCATCGTCACTTCACCCTTGCCTTCGATATTGGGTGGCCTTGTTGTAAGGGGGACCCAGTGAAGGAAATTCGGCAGCTGGATTTCCCTTGTGTCCTCTATGGAGATAATCCTTTGCGTCGGGGGTATGAACATGCTCAGAACGTTGAGAAAGGACGTCTTACCTGAGGCCGTTCCTCCCGTGCAAACAATGTTCATTTCATACTGTATTGCCAGCCAAAGAAACGCAGCGACATCGGCTGATAGTGTCCCCATCTCTATAAAATCAGTTATGGTCCATGCCCTGCGAGCGAATTTCCTTATGGTTAAAGTGTTGCCCTCCGAGGATATGGGGAACAAGGTCGCATTGGCCCGGTCTCCTGTTGCCAGATACGCGTCCATCAAGGGATTTAAATTGGTTATCTGCGTTCCCACCTTCCTTCCAATCTGTGCGGAGTAATTGTATATCTTCGCCTCGTCTGGAATCGTGATGTTTGTCTTCAGCCATCCAAATTCCCTGTGGTAAACCCATACGGGCTCCTTTGAGCTGTTTATAACAATCTCCTCTAGGCCCTGATCCTTCAGCATGAACTCCAACGGACCAAGGCCAAGCGCTTCCTGCACAAGTATGCCTATCAAAATTTTATTTTCCCTTTCGCTGATGCTGGGAAGCTCTTTCTTCAGAAGCATGGAGGCATTATTCACGAATTTGTCCTTCATCTCCTTAACATCTGTAGGATTTAGTATCTCTTCTGTTTTGAATGCGAGTTCTGCAACTATTCGCTCTCTTATGGAATCAAGGACTGCATGTGTTGCCCGTTCTATCCTGGGATATGTTATTTTGTATATGGGCACGTATTCATCGGGGTCATGGATAATATCAACGGTTGCAGGAACATCCTCTGAAATTATTTTATACGTTCTTTCCCTTTGTCTTGCTTTTCTTACCCTTTCTGCCTTTATTTTTTTCTTTGGCATGTTTTCCTCTCCTTTTGCCCCTCTTCACTGCCTTACGCAGCGTTACGATTAGAAGGAGCACTACAATTATAATTAAGATGAGAGCTAAATAAATTTGATTTTGGAGCAGTGTACCAAGGAACGTGCTTAAATCAGGAATAACAAAGGAATTCGTGGCGAAAAATATATTCAGTCTGCCCGTGTAAATCAAAACAAAAACCGCGAAAATCATGATTATTACAATGTTGATTATAAGTGCCTTTTTGTTTCTGGGTTTCCTAGGCTTTTTCACTCCAGCCTTTGGTTTAAACTTCTTGAGTATCAGAACAGGGTCACCAAAAGGCGGGTAATGGAGGATGGCGAGGTCATGCTCCTCCAGAATTCTGCCCCACTCCTCTATTCTGTCTTCCTTTACTTTGAATTTCTTTGCAGCCCTTTTCACCTTGACGATCCCGCCCTTTTTTATCATTTCATACAGTTTGTCCACATCTGTTTCAAGGTAACCCCTGCCCTGCTTTGTTTCTGTCTTCATTTCAACCCTCAAATAATTCTTTCAGACCGTATCTTTCTGCGATAGTCTGATTTATCTTGAACCACTCGGGCAAGCCCCTCACGCCATGGCCAATATAATCTTGGTCCGAGAAATATAAATAATCCAGAGAGATTTGGCCCTCCTTTATCGGTATGCCTAAACTCTCCAGTTCAGGGGCGTTTACGAGGGACTCCAGACCATTTGACGAAGCCTCTAAATCCCCTTCGAGCCTGTCAAGATAATCAGGACCCTCGCCTTCAAAATAATAGCCTTCATCGAGCTCGAGTTTTATGGGCAAATGCCATACGGATTTCGTTTGGTTATCAATGTACACCTTTTCATAACCTGTTTCTGTTATTGTTTGGTTTATCAAATCAAGAGAGCTGGCGTTGCCGGTCACGTAGCAGTCTGTATTTCCGCTCAAATCAACATCCTCTTCTGTGATAATCCCCCTGTAGCACCCGAAATCAATTCCGCTCGTGTTGGAAGCTACAAGTATTTTTGCCGGGTTGCATTCGGATTTTTCAAAGGTGACGTTGCCTTCACACGAACCCCCTGAATTGAAAGAGCCCTTAACGATTTTTTTCGCTCTGTAGGTGAAGGGGGAAAATCTTATAACCCTTGTCAGAATGCCGTTCGTTTCTAATGGGAACAGCGGGTCTTCCATGTCGACTACGGAGACAAGCACTTCCTCCTTCACGCCATTTTTTTCTACCCTTGCCATGCCCATATCATCTGCTACATGCACGCTGAGATTGGAACTTACCCTTACAGTGGAGTAATCGTTGCCGGCTATATGAAGGCCCGAATAGTTCAAATCAACATTGAAATTCGTCTTGACATTCCTTATCCTTTGTGTCCAGTTGCCGAGTGTGTTGTTAACCATGAGTATTGCTTCTTCACCAGATAGCGTTCCATTTTCCATCAGTTCCTTCAGACTTTCAACAGAGTTGTTGAGTGCCGTTCCATTCATAACAATTCTATCCCCTGCCGCTATTAATGCCCTCTTGCAGGACGTTACGAGGGCCTTACTGAAATCAGTCTCGATGCTTTTTTCAAGCTGGTGGACCTGGTCAGAAACTATCCTTTCGTAAATATCTGACCCTATTGTCTGCGAGCCTATGTAAACGGTTACGAAAAGTATTATGGGTATGGCTATGAGTATTGCAGTCGCAGAATAAAACTGACCCCTCATATAAATAATATGGAGGGATTTAATTAAATTGGAATTATCCCCCTGGAAGTTCAACAAATTCTTCGATGGGCATAAGATTTATTTTTTTACCCTTGTACTTAACAATTATTCTATCCTCTTACGCTTATCCCCTTCACATCGGTATTGCCTTCTTGCAAGTAGCTTTCCATATCTTTCAATGTCACGTCGTAAGATGTCAGAGAAGTCTTTTTTGGTTTTTATTCAAGGCATTTCTATCCCAGTGGAATAATCGCTTTTTATTTTCAAATAGGAACCTGAGATTTAAATTAAAACAGAATACAATATTCTATTATGAAATACTCAGAACTGGTTGATCTCTACGAATACTTGGAACATACACCATCGAGGCTAAAAAAGATAGACAAAGTTGCTGATTTCCTCAGGAAAGCGGAAACCTCTGTTCTGGAAAAGGTTGTGTTGCTTGTACAGGGAAGAGTGTTCCCCTCCTATTCCGAAAAAGAGATAGGAGTGGCAGACAAAATGATGGTGAAGGTCGTAGCATCCTCGACGGGGTTCGCAGAAAACGGGATTGTGAAAAAATTCAAGGAAACCGGAGACCTCGGCCTTACGGTAGAGGAATTGATGAAAAGGAAGAGGCAAACAACCTTAGTTTCAAGGAAACTGGAGATAGAAAAGGTCTTTGAGAACCTGAGAAAGCTGGCAAATGTCGAGGGAAGGGGCTCGCAGGAGGTAAAGATATCACTCATAAAGGAGCTTGTTTCCAATGCCAAGCCAAAGGAGGCAAAATATATAGTAAGAACGGTTCTCGAACAGCTGAGGATAGGGGTTGCCGAGGGTGTTTTAAGGGATTCCATAGCAAAGGCATTCTTTCCTGAAAAGGAAGGAGAAGAAAAGAAAGAGATAGTCAAATCAATAGAATGGGCATGGTTTTTGAGGCCGGACTACTCCGAAATAGCCAAGATAGCAAAGGAGAAAGGCCTTAAAGGTCTGAAGGAAGTTTCAATAGAGGTTGGAAAACCTTATCATGTTCTCCTAGCCGAAAAGGCAAAGAATCTCAGGGAAGCGATGAAAAGTTTTGAAAAACCTTCCTTGGAATTCAAGTATGACGGAGCCCGCGTGTGCATACACAAAAAAGATGAAAATTTCTGGATTTATACCAGAAGGCTGGAGAATATCACCAGGCAATTTCCTGACCTGACCGAGCTTGCAAGAAAAAGCATCGGGGCGAAAGAATGCATCGTTGAAGGGGAGATGCTGGGGGTGAACCCTAAAACAGGCAGCCCTATGCCTTTCCAGATGCTTTCCCAGAGAATCAAAAGGAAGTATGATATAGAGAAGATGGTGAAGGAAATACCTATCCAAGTCAACCTTTTTGACATCGTGTACCACAATGGAAAGCAGCTGTTCTCTGAACCGCTGGAAAAGAGGAGAAAAACGCTGGAGAGTATCGTAAAATCCGTACCTGGAAAATTTCAGTTGGCAAGGCAGCTTGTAACAAAGGACCTGAAAAAGGCAGAGGATTTCTATCAAAAGGCATTAAAGGCGAAGCAAGAAGGTGTAATGGTCAAGAATCTCGATGCCACTTACCAGCCCGGGCGGAGGGTCGGTTACTGGCTGAAAGTCAAACCAATAATGGAAACGCTCGATTTGGTTATAACAGGAGCGGAATGGGGAGCGGGAAAACGTGCCAGCTGGCTTGGTTCTTTCGTCTTGTCCTGCAGGAAAGGAGACGAATTTCTGGAATGCGGCATGATGGGCACAGGGATAAAGGAAAAAGGCGAGGGAGTCACCTTCGAAACCCTCACCCAACAGCTGAAGCCGTTCGTAGAGAGCGAAAGGGGAAAGACCGTCACGATAAAACCAAAAGTTGTTGTGGAGGTTGCCTATGAGGAAATCCAGAAATCCCCCAATTATTCTTCAGGCTTTGCTTTGCGTTTCCCCCGTCTGCTAAGGGTAAGATTCGACAAGTCCCCTTCTGATGCAGACGATGTTAAAAGGATAGAGAAACTTTATAAGCAACAGCGGGGAAGGAAGTCCTGATTTTCTTGGGAACAATCATTATTTAAATATATTTACTATCAAGTGATAAACATATATAAAGCTTTCCATTCAAATAATTATCATAAACCAGTAACTATAATCTTTATAAATCTCCAACAGCAATTAACTATCAATTAGGTGAAAAAATGGTGGCATCAACAAAAACTATGGATGCTCTGAAAAGCATTGGCTTAAATCTGTACGAAAGGAAGATATTCGTAGCTTTGCTAGCAAGAGGGGTGGCGACGGCAGGCGAATTGTCCCAGATAGCGGGTGTCCCGAGATCAAGGTCTTACGACATTTTGGAATCACTCGCTGAAAAAGGATTCGTCGTTGTGCAGCCTTCAAAACCTATACGTTACGTGGCTCTCGCTCCCAAAGATGCACTTGAAAGAACAAAGGAAAATTTGACAAAGAAACATGAAGAGGTGATACAGCGAATAGAGGAACTCAAGAATTCGCCCATTGCAGCAGAACTTGATACAATATATAAAGAGGGTTTGAACCTCGTTCAGCCATTTGAGATGACAGGCACGCTTAAGGGAAGACATTCCATCAACCAACATTTGAACTCTCTCTTCAAGAAGGCCAACAAAGAGATAAAGATAGTGACCACGGGAGACGGTCTTAATGAACTTTACTCGAACCATTACAGCTCCTTGAAGAGAATAACCAAGAGGGGGGTGAAACTTAAGATAATAGCTCCTCCCATGAGCGAAACTACCCCTGTAAAGGCGTTCTCAGAGATAGCAGACTTGAGACACACGGAAAAGCCTCTGAACAGGATTTTCACAATCGATGATAAACATTTCGTTTTTGCCCTGACCGATGACAAGAAAGTGCATCACACGCAGGATGTTGCCTTCTGGGCGCAGTCAAAGCATGCGATCAAGAGTTTTGTAGAACCCTTCTTTACCCAGGTCTGGGCATCGAAGTAAGAACCTTTCATTATTAAAACCCGTAAAGATAGCCTACTTCATTTCTTCTTTCTTGAATTCTTTTGTTTTGCCTTTCTTGGTTGCGACACTCGAAAGCAGCCCCCACTCCTCTTCCGGGGTTTCGAGTAAATCCTTCAGGGGTTCGAATCGGTGGTCTCTCATTATTTGTTCCTGTCTCCAGTAATCGCCTGCAGTCATCCTCACACCAAAAAATTCCGGAGGGAGCTTGTCAGGCGGGGTATCCTTTTCCAAGAATTTGGCCTGCAGCTTAAGGGCATCAACAGCCTGTTTGAATGGGTCGTCTCCTCCCCCCCTCTCAAAGAGCAGATAAACATCATGACCCTGCTTTCCCATGCCCGTTGTCCTCAGAAAATACATTAAATTGTAAAGAACCATGTCACCATATTCTATTGGGTAATGTGCATGCAAAGGGTTAGGTGTGTTTGAGTGAACGGAAAGAATGTATTTTCCATAGTCAGGAGCTATTTTTTTCAGGTCTTTGATCATGATGAGAGGATCAATCCCATGACCTGCCACGTGCTCCCAGTCCATTGTAATGAAAACCCTGTCCGTTTTCAGCGTCTTTCTTATGGTTTTTATTGCAGCATATATCTGCTTCGGATGCCAAAGCAAATACAGGCCGGCATATTTCGGGTCTCTTGCATCAGGCATCTCAATTGTGAACTTTAGATTCTTTGCTATCTTTATCAGATCGGGTCTGCCAGCCAGCTCATTTTTTATGAACTTGTCATTTAGCCACTTCAACGCCTCCTGAATATGCCCTTCCAGGAATTTCGCAGCAACGGCCGCATAATAAAATTCCTTGAACTGTCTGTCGTTGGTTTCTTCCGCCCGTTTCCACGACTTATCCAACCATTCGTCATCGCTGTAGTCCAATTTGTACTTCCCCAGAACATCCGAATAAACTTTGCACATTTCAACCCATATGGGATCCTTTGTGTAGAAAAGATAGTGGGCCATTATGTTGTAACCGTCCGTCAGCTTTCCATATGTATCGACTTTCCATTTCCTGTCATCGTACTTCTTCTGCATCATCTTCTTTCTGGCTGCTACGCCCATGTATTTTTTGAACAAGTTGGCATACAAATCTCCTGCCTCCTTTCTAACTTCTTCCCTTATCTTGTCCTCAATTCTTTCCCTTTCCCTTTCCGGTATGTTCTTTCTTGGTCCCAGCGGGGTCATAATGACAGGATAATCCTTTGTGTACTCTTCCCATTTCCTTTCCTGGAGTTTGCCTGCCATGAGGTCAGATTCTATTCGCGCTCCTCCCTCGGCTTCTCTCAGTTCCTTTTCATCAACTATGAAACTGGGGTATTGCCTTTCGAAGTCCCACATGTGCTTTATGAACCATTCCCTGAGCTTAGCGTTTTCGTACAATATCTCGGAAACGAACCTCCCGAGGTGGTCGCACATAACGATTTCGAGCTTCGAAGTCGTGTATGTTATCATCTCCAGCCAGAAATGAAGACATGCGTGAAACAAAACGTATTTGCAGCCGGCATAAACAGCGGAACGTATCGATTTCTGTATATGGTCATGCGCATCTCTCCAGTCCGAACGCTCGGGGATGGCCATGGGGATCGTAAGAGAACCATGGAAAAGCAGATCAACCCCCTGTTTTTCTGCCAGGTGTCTTATCTCTTCGCCTTCTGTCTGTGATATTTCGTGGGGTGCATCCCCGGATATCTCTATAACATCTGTCCCTCTGGTCAAACCGTACCCTACCTTTTTCAGAGTAGTAGCCAGTTCTTCTGCTCTTGCTATGTAATACAGACCTGTTGTAACGCCTACCTTTAACATAAAAATCTATCATATGCTTTGTCCGCTTAATCTAAAACACGTTTGCTTTATCAGGTTGACTATCTCGGCAACCTGCGGACCCATGTAATCGCCGTAACACTTTGAAATCCTCTTCTGTATGTTTATTTCATAAGGCCCTGGTTTCACGAAAATGCCTACAGTAGGTCTTATGACCTTTCTCCTGAACGTACGCACACCCTTCTTTAAAGATGCGAGTTTTTTGGATTTTATCTTCTTCTTCTCTATCTCTTCGAACTCCTCTTCAATTTTTTCCTTTATCCCCCTCTCGACTTCTTTAACGCCTATAAGCTCGTTTATTTCTCTTTCAAAGGCCATCTTTTTGGCTTCAAGTTCGAGCATGAAAACCAGAAGGGCGTTCTGGGATATGAGGAAGGGATGAAAATGAAAGTACTGGTCCTCAACGACCATGGGCCCTGTCGACCCCCTCTTATACGCAACATTGTAATCCATATCCACAAATATGTAGTACAGATACCTCGGGTCGTATACAGGGCCGGGATGAACTGTGAGTATCTCTTTCTTTTTTGCAGTGTAGCCGGGCATTGTCCATTCCTTCAGGAATCTTCGTATGTCCTTTTCGGTGAATTTAACACCGTACTTTTTTTCTATTTTTGCCTGCTGCTCCTTTGCCCAGTCGTCGTAAGGGTCTATTTCATACCCCTGTCCACGCAGTATGACCGGCTTTCCCATTTCCTCGGGTTTTATGGGTTTTATGAACCACAGTTTCGCCCAGATTTCTCCTTCAGGGGTCATGGCCATCTTCAGGGGGTTTGTCAGGTCATCTGCAACGCGACCGGGTATCTCGGAAACCTCCTTTATTCTCTTGAACCTTTGCAGATACGGCTTCAGCCAGTCCCTGTACTGGTCAACGGACCTCTTTCTCGATTCGAGAAGGTTCTTTATTCTTGCATATCTCTCCTTCACATCCGGGAAGAACAGCCTTTTCCATTCGAGAAACAATTCATTCTTCGTCTTCAGAACCACGGCTTCAGCCTGAGAGACTTTCAATTCCTTTCTTATTTTTTCAGTATCCCTCCATTCGCTCTTCATCCTTATGAAGTCTGAGATTATGGTTGGCCATCTCTTCGCCATGGTAATCATCGAATAACCTTCGCCCGTGTACGCATCCACTCTGTCGACGAACAGCGAACGAAGGATGTGCTCGTCCTTTTTCCCCATCTTGAAGTAATCAAGGATCTCCCTGTACTTCCTTTCATCATGCTTCAGAAGCTCGTAGTCCGCGACGGCCTGCGCCGCCGAAGCGAGTCCGGATTTTATCTGGCCTTCCAGTTTTTCCTTCTGTGCAAGCACCGGGGCGAAGGCCGGCGGAGGGTTGGGTGTAAGAAGTATGTATTCATCGGCCTTTTTTACATTCCAGTGCCACTTCGCAACGCGGTACATCATTACGTTGTATATGATTTCTGCCTGTCCTTCCAGCGTGACCGGATTTATGCTCGTCATCTGGTCTATGCTAGCTGGGGAAATGACAACCTCACCCAGGATAGCCTTTTTTCTCGCCTTCTCCATCAATATATCAGCAATCATCGGGCCTTCCTGAAGTTTTCGGAGTTCCCTCTCCCTTTCCCTGCTTATTTGGGCTTCGCTTTTCACTTTCTTTCTGAAAAATACCATTTCTCTCCCCGCATTTAACTATTGTCGAAGCTAAAATAAAAAACTAAATCTAACTGAAAAGAAGAAAGCCACCTATGACAAGCAAGACGAGACCGACCAGAACACCGATCACATCCATGTGGAAACCCATCGTCTCCACATTCTGTGTATCCGAAATACCGGGGAGGAACAAAACCAAAAAACCACCAACGATTATGAGCAAGACCGCGAGAACTTTTACTCCAAGCCACCATAGCATACAAATCATGCCTGCCCAAGTTAACTAATTTATAATTTACAAGTGAAAATATAAATAAGGAAAACCAGAGGTGAAACATGCCGGTATGGGCAAGAACAAAGATCGTAATGCAAGAGGACTGCTACAGGGAGAAACCTGAAAGGATAACCATAAAATACGTTGGCCCGAATCCTACGAAACTCTACTACAAGGTCTACGAGCTTCTCAAATCCATTATCAGGGCGTCCGACTCTGACATACAAGAGGAGAACTACAGCTGGGGCAAGGCGGCAGACAAGGAAAAGTTCAAGGTAAGGTGGTATGTTCACAAAGATTTGGACCCGTACACATACCTCTACCTGAGGTTCGACGTTTCCGGTTCTGGGAACGAGAAGTCGGGAAACGCAAAGATAAAGATAAAACCCGTGATGAGGACAGAATATCCGCAGGATACGTTGTGGCAGAGGTCGCTCTTCTACGAGATGATGCGGACATTCTGGCACAGGATGTTCTATCACAGAAAGAGAGAGGAATACGCAGAGGAGTGCAGAAATCTAATCACGTTATTCCAGAGAGAAATAAACGAGTTCTTCAAGCAGCTGAGAGAGGAATAAAATAATGGTTGGTCGCAATGGCAAAGGTAGAGATAGAAGACGATTGCTACGCACCTAGGAAGAGCGAATGGCTTGAATATAGCGGACCGGACCCGTTCGCCTTCGTTAGGGAGCACAGAAACATTCTCCGTCCGGTTTTTGAAGTAGGAACTTCGAGCACGGGCGAACCTAGATGGATGTGGGACTGGACAGGAGACCCCATACAGCTTTACGTGCACTGGATTGCAAAGAAGAAATACAGCAGGTTCACAACCTTTCTCATCAGCATCAGGACGGTCGGGTTCATATCGAAGGCCCGAAAAGAAGGGACATTCAGGATGGAGATCGAGCCTATTCTGAGACATAAATTTGAAGGGAACAGGCTGGTCGTCTGGTTATGGTGGTTGTACTGGTATCTTTTCTACAACCGCGTGAGGCAGTCCATGCTGGTCCGCTGCAAAGGGATGGCTGACAAGTTTATAGCAGTTATAAGGGACATGTACAATTTAGGCTCTGTAAAAGAAGAGTGAGGGATTATCCAATATAATAAAACTGGCCGCTTTCTTTTTGTTCTCTGTCTTTTTGCGAATCCGGTTTGTTTGCCCTGGCTCTTCCCGTAAGCGGATCTCTCCTGAAGGTCACACCCAACATCTTCAGAAAATTGTTCATCCCCTCATTCATAGGGCACGGTTCTCTCCCAAGACCCTGCCTTCCCCCTTCTCCCTCGAAGACCATTATCCTGTCTGATATGGAATCTATGACCTGCAGATCATGGTCCACAACAAACGCCGATATCTCTTTATCCTCTACATGAGACCTTATAATCTTTGACATCCTTAACCTCTGCTCAACGTCAAGAAAGGCGGAAGGCTCATCTAGGAGAAGGATTTCGTGCTCTCTGCCGAGCGAACACGCGATGAACACTGCCTGCAGTTCACCGCCCGAAAGGTCTTTCATTTTTTTATCCAAGTTTCTTTCTATCCCAAGCATGGAGAGCATCCTCTTGAATCCACTTTCGTACAACTTCTTCCCAACTTGAAATTCTATATATTCACACACCTTTGCTTTACCTTCGTCATTCCCCAGCACGAGCCTCTGAGGTTTGTAGGAAAGTTTGAGGGATTTTAGAAACTTTCCTTTGTCAGGTTTAAGTTCGCCAATAAGCATGCGTATGAACGTGGTCTTGCCAATGCTGTTGGGTCCGACGATCCCTATTACCTCGCCTTGGTTGATATCCCCTTCCTCTGTCCTCAGCCTGAAAGTTCCGAAATCTTTTTCAAAACCTGAGAAATCCATAAACTTTTTGTCCTTTACCGATATGTGTGCCTTTCCTGAGAAAGTTATAGGCTTCTCCCGGAACCGGACATTCTCCTCCCTTATATAACCTTCAAGATACGTATTTATCCCCACCCTCACACCGTAAGGATTTGAAACCACGCCGAATGCCCCCGGCCTTCCATAAAGTATATGAACATGGTCGCTGAGATAATCCAGTATTGCCAGATCATGTTCAACCACCATCACCTGCCTTTCCTTCGCTAGAGATCTTATCTCCCTTGCTACCATAAGTCTCTGGCTCACATCAAGGTAGCTGGAAGGTTCGTCGAAAAAATAGAAATCGCATTCCTTTGAAAGAACTGCCGCTATCGCTAGCAATTGAAGCTCGCCGCCTGAGAGGGTTTTTACGTCTTTGTCCAGCATTGTTTGCATGTTCAGTTTTTTCACAACATCCGAACTATCACCATGCTTGTCGAGAAGGTCTTTCACCTCCCCTTTCCATGTTCTTGGTATAAGGTCAACGTGCTGTGGTTTATAACTTATCTTCAATCCTTTGCGGGATAACATTTCAAGGTATTCCTGTAGTTCTGTCCCCTTGAATTTTTTAATTATGAAATCCCACGGAACTCTTCCCTTGAAAATCCCTGCATTCGGCCTGATATTTCCTGAAAGAATGTTAAGAACGGTTGTTTTTCCAACACCATTCGGCCCTATCAAACCTGTCACTACGTTTTTCTTCGGTATGGGCAGTTTGTATAGGGCAAACTGGTTTTTTCCGTATCTGTGTATGGGGTCTTCCTCCAGTTCTTTTGGAAGATTAACAACAGCTATCGCCTTGAATCCGAGTTTTTCACATGCCTTCGAACATATACCACATCCTATACACAGCTCTTCATTGAATACTGGATAGCCATCCTCCCCCTTGATTATGCACTCCTCCCCGGATCTGTTTATGGGGCAAACCTTGATGCACTTGTAACCGCAGCTTTCATGTCTGCACAAATCCTTGTCATGCACAACGATTCTTTTCTTTTGCATATTACATAACTCCTTTGAATTTTACAATGGCTAAGATTTTTTTATGCCTTTCAAGAACACTGCCACCAGGGCTGCCATGAGAATGACCAGAACAAGCACCAAGGCAAAGAACAGCGGATCTTTCTCATACACTTTTTTCAGGCTGCCCGGCACCGGTGCCGCAGCAGGTCCACTTTGATTGTTACGAGGGATTTCCCCACCTTCTTCCCTCCCGCCTTCCACCGCCTTCCCCTCACCCGTCTCTTCGCTTTCGTAAACTTCAGGCTGGCCTGGGAGGTCTTCGGGGTTTATTTCACTTGGTGGAAGATAGCCGCTTTCAAGCGGGCAGTTGGTCCCGTTTGCTCTTGAAAAACTATATACCTTTGATTCGGCATGCCTGAATATATTGCTCTCTCCCAAAAGGTAATCGTTCACACCGAAGAGGACCAGCGGAACGGCATCTGGAAGATTGTAGGCCTCCCTGTATGCATCAAAGATATTTCTGTTTTCCTGGCTGGCGTCCACATTGTATTTTATTGCCGTAAGAGTTTTTGCATATTCTTTAAGGAGACCGTCCATGAAGCTGTCCGTTATGCCGCATTCATCACAAAAATTACCTGTGAAATATACGAGACAGACAACGTTTTCTTTCGTGACATCCTGCGCAGCAACTACCGGAAACAGCAAAAGAATAACCAACAAGATGAACAATTTTCTCATACGATCTCCTCCTCACTTCCAAATCCTTACCTCCATGACAGCAGGGCCCCACATAGAGGGAATCTGGGATATGAAATCCGACTGGAATTTGACCTCTTCTGTCACTTCCAGGTCAATAGGGTTGCTGTACGATCCGTCTCCGTTTCCGGTGGGCCCTGTTTCATTATGCTCCATATTTACAACGGCAGGGTTCTGGTCAGCCATGAAGTTTATTTTGTCCATCAGCTTCATAAAGCCGTTATCAATCGAATCATTTTCCGGATCAAACACATCGCTGGGGTCAACACCCACCTCCACAGTCACCGAACTTTCAGGGATGTTGTCGCCATCGGAATCATAATAAATTGTTGGGCTTGATCCTTTCGCCTTGGGGAAAACGTCACTGTATTCCGTGAGGCCAACGCCCGTGATGCCCAACGTGTAAATGACCCTGTCATCTGGGGATGCTCCCAAGCCGTCTTGAAGGGAAGGGTGAAGCCCTGTTCCTATCCTGAATGAATTGTTGCCTCCTGGTTCGAGCAGGTTTGGCGGTATCTGTACGATGTACGGATCGCCCAGCCCCTCGTATTTGTCTGAATAATTCCCTAGCCAGTATACGCGTGTCCAGTTTTGGTTGGGGGTATTTGAAGAATTAACCCATAATCTGTCTGTCCAGTAATATGATGAATACGAAGTTATTTTCGAATCCAAGACCTTTGTTACGACTTCGGTGTTGCCCGGAATTGTAAACCACCCCTCTTTCGTTCCTGTTTCATTGTCTGTTATCATGGCTTCGCCGGTCGAGTCCCTCAGTCTCGGGGATTCGAAATTAAGCGTCAGCTCTCCGTATTCCATTGTTCTGACGACAGGGGTGTAATTGAACGATATGAATGAATCCGGATAAAGAATGTTGTTCAGCGAGACATTCCCACTAACATTGAAAATCTGGGCCTGGTAGGTTGCGTTGGCTATGTCATTCGCTATATCCCTGTATATTTTCTTCAAACTTTCTGCGTTCGAACTGTTGTAATATTTGTTGCAGTCAGGTATCCAATCATTCGCTGAACAGTTCCAACAGGCTATTCTTTTAAGCGTTTCGTTATCCGCTCCGCTTCCAAATGCAACCGAATATACCTGTATGCTGTGGTTTTCCCTTGCTTCACACGCTTTTTCAATTGACTGATCACTTGCATCTATCCCAGAGGGGCAGTAGTATCCAGGAACGCACCTGTTTGCATATCCATCGCTCATGACCAGTACAGCCTCGTATCTCTTCATCGTGTAATTCAGCTCCAGACCGAATTTCGCATTTTCGTTGTCGTTATTACGGAGTTTCACGGCTATGACGTTGTCCCCCTTCCTGAAATACGATCTATCAACTGGTATTCTCTCCCTTATCTTAACGTCATCCACGTAGAACCTTTCAGAATCCAAGCTTGATCTGGAACCGAACCTTATTGTGAAGTTATCAATCATGCTGTACCCTGATAGATCTATTTCTTCATGGTTGTACTCGTTGTAATTATGGTTTGACGAATATCTTCTCAACCTTTTCCATCCCCCGTCCCATATCCAGACATCTGAGTATTCACTGGTTTCTACCGGATTGTCGCCCATCCTCCACCAGTACGAAAGTGTGAGGTTCGATTTTCCGGACAAGTTTATGGATTTTTCCGCGTAACCATATGAATCCATGTCCCTGAAGACCAAGACGTCGGTTCCGCTGTGCGCGGGATAACCGGGGTAATCTGCCATGAGAAACACTTCCTTGTCATCCGATGGCGTTCCGTCAGCAATCCAGTAGCCGGGGGAACGGTTTATCTCGTCATAGTAAAGTCTGTTCGCACCTCCTGTGTAGTAACCTTCGAAATCATCGTAGAATACGACGCCTCCTTTATTCCAGTATTCTGCCTGGTGTTCTCTTGTATCGTTGTTTATCAGGTGACCATTAAGGTACACTTCAGCGTTGTCATCCGAGAGAACGTGCAGTTCCCCGGAATCTATCAGGCTGGGATCTTCTATGTCAAAATGTTTTCTGAAATAATAATTCCCTCCGTTGTTCCCTATATCCGTCTGTACGTTCGGAGGATATGGGTTGTTTTCGAAACCTAGTATTGCCTGTCCCTCGCTCCATTCCGTATCGCTGTAGTTATGGGATGTCCAGTGTGTCCCGTTAATGTCGTTCGGAGGTTCAGCCGAAGGATAGCTTGTATTGTAAAGCCATAAGGAATTCGAATGAATAACGGTTTTAACGATTTTGGATGTGTCCAACAGATTCACTGCACTCGCTATACCACATGATATGCAGGTGGCCGAATCATCATAGTAACCATTTATATGAGAATAGAGGGAATTGCTGTCGTTGCTCATTGGATGGACACCGACAACCCTTGTGGTGTAATTTACGAGACCGACCCTGTTTCCTGTGTAATTGAGAATGGTAGAAACGAATTCCTTGTCCACGTCCTTGGCCACATTTATCCTGTTCCTGTGACAGATGGGTGTGGTGTCGCATATTCCTCCTGTGCATTCTGATTCGACATCGCATGTTGACATGCTTCCCGAAACATCTGTTATCAGAACAGAGTCGCTCGTCCCCTCGCCGCTTATGAACGCGAACGTTTCCGTTCCGAATCTTAATGGTATGGTGGCGTTGCTCAAAATTTTAGTCAGGTTCTCCTTCCCGCCGAATATTTCTGAGATGTTCTCATCAGGGATATACAGGTTTATTTCTCCCGTTGTGTTGCTCCTCATCATTTCTTCCGACCCTATTATCAGATAAACAGGAATGCCCTGATTGTTCAGGCTGAGATTGTTTTTGTAATGAAGCCTGATGCTTATGTTTTTAAGGGTTCCTGGCACGTAAAAAGAGGAATAAAGATTTATCAGGCCCTTTACTCCTGGGAACCAGTATCTCTTCTCGGATGTTCCCCCGCCGTACACGTAGCCTTTTCCCGTCAATTCCGACGTCATGTATGTAATTTTCAGATATCCGCCGCCTATGTAATTGTTTTTGCCTTCAGTGAAATTTATGTTAACAGTGTTGTTTCCCCCTCCGAAATATGAACAATATGAAGGATTCACAGTCTTAGAACAAACAACCCACTTGTCTGAAGAAAAATTGGCGGCAGTTTTATTGTAGAAACCGGCGTTTTGCCCGTTCACCCACAATGTGAAATTTCCGCCTGCATTCATTTCAAGGTAAACGTTCGTAACATTCGCATCCTCAGGCAGCGTCGTGAACCTTGTTATGTTGCCATCCCCGACATACCCCCCGAAGTAAACGAAGTTCGTTCCTGTTTTCCTTGTTTTTGTCATGTAAACCTTTGCCACGTAGCCGTTGACGGGCTTCGTTTTTTCATAGCCCGAAACTATTGTATTGAGTCTTGTTACGTAATCAGCATTAACAGAACCATTCCTGTATACGCTTTCATTGTTGATCAGAATCTCGAATCCGTATACGGTGTTGTTGAGGAGAAGGGAAATGACACCCCTGGTAAGGTTTTCCGCGTACGATTTATTCCCCGCTGCCCAGAACGAGCCTACGACATCAAGAATCGTCCTGTTCATGTCCTCGTCGTTCAGAACCCCCTGACTGAGATAATTCTGGACCTCCGGAAGGAATGAAACGGATTCCATTTTGGTTTTTTCGAAGAGCGTCACAGTATCCTTTCCTGCATAATAAAATCTCTGGTAGCGGAGATCAGGAGAGGAATACGTGTGCGACAATCCCACCAAAAATGTCGACACGAGCAGCAGGAGACTTATCGCAACCAGCGCATCCATAGACAGAAGGAAGCCGTTTCTCATGTATTAATATTTAAAAGCAGATAAAATAAATATCAAACAAGTAAAAGCCAAAGGTGGTTTTGTATGGATTTCAGGAAGTTCATAATGTCCAAATTCGGGAAGGATATATTTTCCATAAAAGAAGATGACATAGTAAAGGAAAGGGTAAAGGTTGAAAAGGAAATCGAAAAAATTTCAGATGATTTGAAGGGCATACAGGAGAAAATTCAGAAGTTGATGCTCGAGGCCAAAGGCCAGCCGAACACATTGAAAATGCTCAATGTCCAGAAGATAAAAGCCCTGCGCTTGGAATCCCGGACGAAACAGATGGAGGCTTCTCACTATCTTGCCCAAATGCAGTTGCTGCTGCTCGTAGAAGCCATGAAGGAGAGGGAAAAAGAAGAGAAAATATCGAAAATAACCGAGGATATCCTCAACTCAGACGTGGACAAACTTAACAGGGTTCTTATGGACACGGATGTTAAAGAGGCTCTGAGGGAAGGGAGACTTGACCTCGTAAAGGAAAAACTCGAAAGGGTCTTCGGCAAGGAAGAAATGCTTGTTGACGGGGAATCCCAAGAACTCATAGCAGCCATAAATGATCTAGAGAAAGTAGATCAGGAAACCGCTCTGAAGATGGCAGGAGAAAAGGCAAAAGAACTCTCAGAAGAGCCCATTAAAAAGGAAGAGAAAGAAGAGGAGTGACGTAATTTTTCGTTTTTTAAACCTTGAGCTTATTTAAATAATATAGTGGTTTCTATGGGAGAACTCAGGAACAACCTTCTAAGACAGCAGCTCCAGCATGAGATAGATATTGCCAAGAAGCTGGAATCAAAGGGCAAATCTGACGAGGCTGTTGCCCATTACAAGCGGGCAGCGTCCATATACAGAAGACTTGCCTACGTCGCTCCCCGGGAACATGCTGAATCCTTCTTCAATTCTGCCTCACAATACGAGACGATGTCAAATGCCCTGAAATCCGCAACCTCTGAGAAAAGGGCAGAATCACCTGAGCTAATAGAAAGCATGATAATATCCGAGAGGCCCACAACTACATGGGAAGACATAGGAGGCCTGTCAGAGGTCAAGAAGGTGATCAAGGAAGCGATAATACTCCCATTCATAGGCAACAAACCAGCCTTTGTTGAGTCTCCCAGAACCATTCTCCTCTACGGCCCGCCAGGAACAGGAAAAACACTTCTGGCGAAGGCGGCCAGCAACACTCTGAATGCAGCATTCTTTGAGGCCCGGACATCAAGTCTGCTTTCAAAATACTTTGGAGAATCCTCAAAGATAATAAGCATGCTTTTCGAGAAGGCCCGCAAGAGCCAGCCCTCCCTGATATTCATGGACGAGTTTGACTCGATAATGATAAGCAGGGATTCAGGCATCCAGGAGTCCACAAGAAGGGTTGTTGGCCAGCTTCTTACGGAAATAGAAGGCTTCAACACGAGATCCGAAGATAAGATACTGCTGATAGCCGCGACCAACAAACCGTGGGACCTTGACGATGCAATGGTTTCTCGGTTTCAGAGAAAGGTCTACGTTCCCCTTCCTGACAAAGCCTCCCGGAAGCGAATATTCGAAATACACCTCAAGGGCTGCGTTCTTCATGGCATAACATTTGAAAAACTCGCTGAGATGAGCGAAGGCTATTCGGGAAGGGATATAGCTAACGTGTGCAGGGAAGCGGTAATGTTCATGGTCCGCGAACAAAACCCCAAGCTTCAGGAGCTAACACCCGCACAGATAGAAAATTATGCAATGAACTACAGATCGCTTACCAATGAGGATTTTGAAGAGGCCTTCGGGAAGATAAAGTCTTCCGTGAACCCCGAGACGATAAAGAGATATGAGGAATGGGGCAGGGAACTTGGGATGTAGTATCGTGATTCAATGATATCCAAAGAAGAAAAAAAGTTGGGCAGGGAACTTAACAGGGTTCTGAAAGACGCTGAGAGAAGCGTCAGGAAGGAAAACTACGAAAATGCGGCAGCCCTTTACAAAAAGGCATCCCTGATTGCACATAAAATAGGTGACAGGCGTTCAATAGACTACGCTCTGGAAGCCGTGAAATACAACCTCAAGATAAAGAAATATTTCAATGTGGGCTGGTCCTACAGAAACGCTGCCATGTTTTCTAAGGATTTCAAGGACCTTAACAATGCTGTGAACTTCTCCTTGAAGGCCATCCCCTATTTTTCGAGGGTCAACTCTTTGTATGCTGTTCAATGGTGTTACAATCTGGCCGGTGAGGCGAGCGAGGAGATGAAGGATTACCTGACGGCAGCCAAATATTACAGGAAATCGCTTGAAATAGAAAGGAAGAAGGAGGTGGAAAAGAAACTGGATCGCATACTCAAGGAAATTCCCCACCCAACGGTAGAGCAATACCCAGAAAGGAGAAAGGCAAAGGAAGGGGAAGATGTTGTTTTCGGGATAAAAATAAGGAACGAATCTCCGGTAGCGCTCGAAGACCTTTGCCTTTTAAACAATGAAAACGAAAAGCTCTGCTCTCTGGACAGAATCGGACCCGGGGAGGAAAAAACACTTTCTTTAAAGGTCATGGCAGAAAATGTCGGGTCGCTTCCGTCTCCCGTGGCCAAGGTTCAGTGGAAGACCAAGGGGAAGGAATTCACTGATGATGTTGAACCTGTCGAAATACCATTAAAACCAAACATCGAAATAAAACCCTATATGAAAAACAAGCCCGGGGTAGGGCAATATTCGTATTTTGTGATCTCTGTCAAGAATAACTCACCAAACCCCATCACCAACGTGAAACTTAACGTGAACTTCCCATTGGAGTTTGAGGTAAAACCCATAACTGGCTACAGTTTCGATGAAATTCTCGGGAATGAGGAGAAAGGTTTTGTCTTCAAGATTCTGCCAACGATAGTCGGGAAAACCCGAATAAGCCCGGAAATTGTCTTCAAGGATACAAACGGGGAAGAGCATGAGATACGAACGTCTTTCATTCTGGAAGAAATACTCGAACCTCCGAAGGACATGGATATAGCAAAAGTCACATCCAAACCTCCATCCAAGGAGAGTCTGGAAACAACCAAAAAAGCCCAGGAATTCAAGAGATATCTCAGTTCTGTAATGGTCCCCTTGGAAATATCAGAACCTGAATACGTTTCCCTTGCCAAAAGATTGCATTATGTCATCAAGGGATACACGTTGAAAGATATAGATATCGAAACAGTTTCGAAGCACGTACTCGAAGAGTGCAAATGCATCAAACTCGCCGGGACACACAAGTTAAAAGATGAGGCGCTCTACCTTTTTTCAGGTGAATCAATAAAGGAGAAAAGAATCTACCTGCTTACGGTAGTCGTCAAACAAGAAGGTAAATTCGTCCATTTGGCGTTCAAACTTCATTCAGACAGAAGGGAGAATCTTGAAGAATTGGTTTCGAAGATTGCGGAGGTAATAAAACATGCCATAGTGATAATGAGTTTGGCGACAGAAGTCGAAAAGATCGAAGTCAAGAAAACCATAAACATAATAGATTCTATTGTTCAGAGATCAGATATAGGGACGGGTGAGGGTGAAGATAAAGAAATAAATGTGAAAGATTCTGTGGTTCAGAGAACTGAGCTCTGAATTATTTCTTCTTTTTGGGTTTTTCTTTCTCCGGCTCTTCAAATTCTGCTGATGATTTGAGTTCATCCGCCTCTAACCAGACCACAAAAAGGCCTATCAGTATCAGGAATATGGGTATTATCCCTGTCAAGACCACTATGAAGTTTCCTAGCCAGTCAACTGGTATCAGCGGGTTGCTGCCGAAAAGCGGATACACCGAATCAACGAACAGACCCAGGCCGATCAGTATAAGGATCAACCCTATTACTATCTTAACAGCTGCATGCATGATTCCACCTTAATGATTATTTAACTCTTGAATCTATTTATATATTTTGTGTTCGATAATTATTAATACTTTAGGTCCGTTGAAAGTTTTGCCGAAACAGAGTGATTTTATGAGGCTTGCTGGTGTATGGAAGAAGCCAAGGGAAACGCTTGGAAAGGCATGGAAGGAAAGAATGGTTCAGTGGAGGAAGGAAACGACAGTCAAAAAAATCGACAGGCCCACGAGGCCCGATAAGGCAAGATCGCTCGGGTACAAGGCAAAGCAGGGCTTTGTTGTTGCTAGGGTCCGGGTAGGGAAAGGGAAGAGGAAGCGACCGAAGTTCAAGGGAGGAAGAGTTCCGAAGAAGATGGGAAGATTTTTCCCCCCAGGGAAATCAAACCAGCTGAGAGGGGAGGAGAAAGCGGCAAGGAAGTTTCCCAATCTGGAGGTTCTTAATTCCTATTATGTTGGAGAGGACGGACAGTATGAGTGGTTCGAAGTCATTCTCCTCGACCCACAAAATCCGAATGTTTCGAAGGACGGGGAAAGGAAATGGATAAGCGAAGGGCAGCATAAAGGAAGGGTTTTTAGGAGCCTGACGTCCTCAGGAAAGAGGATGCGAGGGCTGATAAAGAAATAAAGCCGCACGTTATTTGTATTCACTTTCCTGCTTGTATTCGGACCTAACGGAATACTCGCTTTTTATTCCGTATTCACCTCCGATTTCTTCACCCCTTGAAAAATCAACAGTGTATTTTTCTTCTGCATACTCTTCCTCCACGCCCTTCTTAACTTCCACTTCCCAACCTTCAAAGGCCTCCGGCCATTTGGCAGGAATTGTTGTTGATGTCGAAAACCTCCAGATTTCGTTTCCCTCAAGCGAAAGACAGTATAAATGACAATCCCATGAGGTGAAATATAGGTGGTCATTCCATATCACGGGCCGCCAGAAAACATCGCCCCCTGTCTTGAAACGCCATATCTCCTTCCCATCGAGCGATAAGCAATAGAAATTCGAATCGCCAGATCCTACATAAATCCTTTTGCTGTGAACAGCAGGGACGGCAACCACTTCACCCGTTTTAAACCTCCAAACCTCTTTCCCATCGGGGGTGAGCGCATACAAAATCCCTTCCCTAGAATGCTGATAGATAACATCATTTCGTATGTAAGGTGCGGAAGCCAGGCCATATTTTCCAGCTCTGAACCTCCATATCTCCTTGCCTGTTTCAGCGTCAACGGCATAAAGGAAATTGTCAAAGGAGGGAATGAAAACCATACCTTTGTAGACCTCCCCTGCATAAACATCATATATTTCCCCTCCTGTCTTGAACCTCCAGACCTCTTCGCCTGTTTTTGCATCCAGACAATAATAATTCCCATCAAAAGATCCTATGTAAATCCTTCCTTCATGGACGAGCGGGGTTGCGGCAATCCAGTCACCTGTTCGGAACTTCCATACCAGCGAAGAGTCCTTCTTATTTATGCAGTAAAGAAAACCATCCTTTGAACCTATGTACACATACTCGCCTTCCATAGCAGCACATCCAAGGATTTCACCACCGGTTCTAAATTTCCAAATTTCCTTCCCGTTACGTATATCTATTGCATACAAATTGCAGTCAAAAGAGCCTATGTACATGACATTTTCGAAAACAACGGGGGACGATTCCATTATCGGTCCGTTCGCCCTGAAACGCCAAACCTCTTCCCCGCTTTCTGCGTCCACGGCGTATATATTATGGTCCAGCGAACCAAAATAGACAATGCCGTTCACCAACGCTGGTTTTTGGTCTATGCTCCCTCCGAAACCTACCCGAAAAACCCTGTCAAATTTTCTTGTCTTCCTGACCTCGACATCCTCAAGTTCCATTTCGAAGTTTTCGAACGATATTCCGAAATCCATACTAAAAAATAGAATGTTAAATACTAAATATATAATATTAATGAGGTGTTTGCATGCGGATAGTCTTCAACATAGGCGGGTCGGTCTTCTGCCCTTCCGGTATGCCTGATATAGCTTATGTAAAGAAGTTCTCAAGATTTGTTTCTGCTCTTCGAAAAGGGAAGCACAAGATTCTTGTTGTCGTGGGTGGCGGTGGAATCGCAAGAAAGTACATAGAAGCCACAAGGAGTTTTAACCCTTCTGAAGATTTTCTTGATAGGATAGGGATACTCGGTACAAGAATGAATGCGATGGTTCTGATCGCTTCTCTCGGGAAGAACGCGTATGGAAAGGTGGTGAAGAACAAGGAGGAACTGGAACACGCGATGTCCTCGGGGAAGATCGTGGTGATGGGCGGGACTGTCCCCGGGCAGACGACGGACGCAGTCACAATTGCCGCGGCTGAACTTTTTAAGGCGGATTTAGTAATAATAGGAACAGACGTGGATGGTGTTTACGACAGGGACCCGAAAAAACACAAGAAGGCAAAACTCTTGGAAAACATGACGGTTGAAGGACTCCTCAGAGTAATCAAAACAAAGAAGCATGAGGCAAAACCAGTCGTCGTTATAGATCCTGTCGCTGTGGAGCTCCTGAGGGGCACGAAAACAAAGACAATAGTCCTAAACGGCAAAAAAATTGAAAACATGGAGAAGGCGATAGAAGGAAAAAAATTCGTCGGCACAACAATAGGTGGGTGAATGTACATAGTTGTCTTAATAACATGTCCTGACACGAAAGAGGCAGAGAAGATTTCAAATATTCTGTTAAAGGACAGGCTGGCTGCATGCGTGAACATTGTTCCTGACCTGAAATCCCATTTCTGGTGGGCAGGCAGGCTCCACAACGCAGAAGAAGTTCTGCTCATTGTTAAAACCAAGGAGAAGCTTCTGAGGGAAGTGGTGAGCATTGTCAAGAAGCACCATCAGTACGAAAACCCCGAGGTCATCGCTCTGCCGATAATAGGAGGGTCCAAGGAATATACAAGATGGATAGATGAGGAGACGAAAATATGAACACCTCGGAAGAGTTCAGGGAAGATGTTCTGCGATTGTTGTCGAAGGCGACAAAGCTAAAGAAGGATGAAATATTACTCAAAAAACCACCGCAGCCGGAGTTCGGTGATGCAGCGTTCCCCTGTTTTACCATCTCCAAAAAACTTAGAAAGGCTCCGGATGAGATAGCAAAAAACCTTTCCGAAAAGCTCAGACCTTCCGGTCTCGTTGTGAAGGTGGAGCCAAAGGGCGGATATCTCAATTTCTTTGCAGACTGGGGCAAGATAGGTCAGGAAGCCATTAGAAGAATTCTGAGGGAGGGAGAAAAATACGGAAAGGGTAAAAGGAAAGGAAAAAATATAATGGTTGAGTACTGTCATTTCAACACGCACAAAGCTGTTCATATAGGTCACATACGAACTGCCTGCTTGGGCGAATCGCTCTCAAGGATACTTGAATTTTCAGGATACAGGGTGATAAGGGCGAACTATCAGGGAGACATAGGACCTCATGTTGCAAGGTGCATATGGGGATTCCTCAAACTTTATAAGGGAAAGGAACCTGAGAAGGAGAAAGGCAAATGGCTGGGAAAGGTGTACGCAGAGGCAAGCAAAAAATTAAAAGAAAACGAAAGGTATGCAAAAGAAGTGGACGAGATAAACAAAAAAATATATGCAGGCGACCCGGAACTTACGAGGGTATGGAAGAAAACGAGAAAATGGAGCCTTGACTATTTCGACAAGATTTACAGGACTTTCGGGATAAAGTTCGACCGTCTGTATTTCGAAAGCGAGGTCGAAAAGCTGGGGACAAAAATTGTCAGAAATCTCCTTGAAAAAGGCATAGCAAAGAAGAGCGAGGAAGCAATAGTAATGGACCTGAAAAAATACGGTCTGGGGGTTTTCCTTCTGCTGAAATCAGACAGAACCCCTCTTTATTCCACCAAGGATATAGGGCTGGCAGAACTAAAATCAAGAGAGTACAGAATCGACAAGTCTGTCCATGTCGTGGGCTCTGAGCAGAAATTGTATTTCCAACAGCTCTTCAAGACATTCGAGCTTGCAAAATCCCCGCTTGCAAAGAAAAGTTATCACCTGTGTTACGAGCTTGTGAATTTGCCAACAGGCAAGATGGCGTCGAGAGAGGGAGACGTCATCTTGTATGAGGATGTCTTGGAGGAGTTGAAAAAGCATGCAAGGGAAGAGACGGCAAAAAGAAACCCGGAGATGGAGAAAGAAAAACTGGGACAGGTATCGGACAACATAGCCCTCGCTTCGCTGAAATACGACATGATAAAGATGTCCCCTTCCAAAACGATAATATTCGACTGGAGGCAGGCACTGGATTTCGAAGGCAATGCCGCCCCTTATCTGCAATACACATATGCGCGCGCACATTCCATAGTTAGAAAATCAGGGGTCAAAGAAATCAGAGGTTTCGACATGAATCTGCTCAAGCACCCCATGGAAAGGGAACTTATCAAAATGATATCAGAATTCCCCGGACTCATACGAAACGCTTCGGAGGATCTCCGTCCGCACTATGTTGCTAAGTATTGTTTTGAACTGTCGACAAGATTCAATGAATTCTATCAGTTCATGCCGGTTATTCACGCCCAGGCAGGCATGAAGACAGCAAGACTGGCTCTGGTTAAAGCTGTTTCTGTCGTCCTCAAGAACGCCCTGAAACTCTTGGGCATAGAAGTTCAGGAAAGAATGTAGGTCGAAGGAACCTAAACAGAACGTATTACAATACCCTTGGGCGTTATATCGAAGGGATGTATATCTGTCGAGTGATCGGTCATTCTCATCTTTCTTATCATTAAGGAACGCTTGTGTTTCGCTATTCCAAGATACTGGAGAATGATGACCGAATCCACCATGAATTCTATGACCCCGAATCTTGAAAGCCCTTTGCTATCCTCAAGAACTTCCGCAACCAAAAGGACTGTCTTGCCCATGTCCCTTAATCTCTGCAGGACCTTGAACAAAGACTTTCGAATCTTGAACGGCTCATGCATGTAAAGTTCGAACATGCTGACCGAATCAATTACAACCCTTTTTGCCTTTGCCGCCTCTATGTTCTCTGTAATCCTCTCTATCAGGGTTTCTATGTCAAACGGCTCGATTTCCATGACCTTCACCATGCCCTTTTTCTCGAGTTCACCGAAATCCCAGCCGAACGTTTTCGATTGCTTCTTTATGTTGGCTATTGTTTCTCCTGTTGTCAGATAGAGGCCTCTTTCGTTGTTTTTAACCGCTCCGTTGTACAGGAACTGCGCACAGAATATGGATTTCCCCGTTCCTGTCTTGCCAGAAACAAGGTTTATGCTCGCATCTTCGAATCCCCCGCCCATCAATTCATCCAGCCCCGGTATCCCTGAGCTCACCCTCATAACATCAGTTTATTTTTGTTGTCATGTTTTATAAATTTTTTAACATGAAATACAAAAGAGAACTATGATAAGGAGACCTGTGGTGGCTGGAATGTTCTATCCATTGAACAGAGACAACCTTAACGAAAAGCTTTCGGGGTTATTTGGAGGGGTAAAACCCGGTGATTTCATCTGCGTGGTTTCGCCGCATGCAGGCTATGAATATTCCGGGAAAACATCAGCTCATGCAATCGGATCGCTGAGACCTGCCAGGAGTTTCGTCATTCTCGGTCCCAACCATAATTTGTTAGGCTCTGAATTCTCGGTAATGTCTTCGGGCGAATGGGAGACACCCCTAGGAAACATAGAGATAGATAACGGACTGGCGAATGAAATTAAAAAATGCGACGCCATAGAGGAAGACGAATTCGCCCACACGCACGAACACTCCGTCGAAGTTCAGCTGCCATTTCTCCAATACGTGTTTAAAAAGTTCAGGTTTGTTCCAATCTCCATCTCCAATGTCGGATACTCGGATGATTTCTTAAGGAAATGCGAAACCCTCGGGAAACAAATAGCGAAAACGATAAGAAACAAAAATGTCGGTGTGATCGCTTCTTCTGATTTTTCACATTATCTCCCGAGAGAACTCGCAGACGAAAAGGACAGAAAAGCGATAGAAAAAATCCTGAAACTCGATACAAAAGGATTCTTCCGAGTGCTCGAAGAGATTGATGCATCCGTGTGCGGCTATGGACCGATTGCCGTCGTTATGTGCATAGCGAAAGAACTCAGAATGAAAACAGCAAAAATTATAAAGCATACGGATTCGGGTGACATAACAGGCGATGAGTCATCGGTTGTTTCGTACTATGCAATCGGCTTTAAATAACGCCTGAATATCTATGATCTTCTTAACGGGTTATTGGGAGAATCGTGCGCCAGGAAAAGTCTTCGGGGGTCAGGGTGACCCCTTATATGAATGCCCAGCATTTCCGAAAGCTCCCTTTCGAATAAATTCGCTCCAGGATAAATGTCCGTTACAGTTTCAATGGTGTGGTTTTTTTTGTCCACAGGAACGCGTATGTTTATTGCCCTGTTTTTGTGTATGAGATGGTAAATGACCTCTATGTTCCTGCCGACGTCTGTCCCTGATATCGAGGATATCCTGTAAACACCAAGGTCTTTGAGATCCTTCAGAATACCTTTAAATTTTTCCATGGTCGTGCTGATCCATACATTGTTGTTTTCTATCTCTGGCTTTAGCCGTTTCAGATAATTCTCCATGTGCATCACGATTCCCCCATTTTCTTTAGAATCTTTATCACTCCGTCTATTAATGCTTCGGGCTTTGGAGGACAGCCGGGAATGTAAACGTCAACCGGTATGATCCTGTCAAGGGGTCCAACAATGTTGTAGCAGTCGTAAAATACGCCCTTTGAGATAGCGCATGTTCCGAACGCTATCACGTATTTCGGGTCTCCCATCTGCTCGTAAATCGTTTTAATCCGGTCTCTCATCTTCACGTTTATGGGACCCTCTATTATCAGGATGTCTGCATGCCTTGGCGAGCCCTTCGAAAGAATCCCGAACCTTTCCAGGTCATATTTTGGCGTAAGGGAAGCGAGGATTTCTATGGAACATCCGTTGCACCCCGAACCCCCGAGATGCAGGACCCATGGGGATTTTTTCCTGCAATAGTTCAGGAGTTTCCTCAGTAGTGGCTTCTTTGTTTTTTCCAGAGTTTTGCCATCCAGCCTTATCATTCCCTCTTTCATGCGAACGCCCATATAATTATTGAAAATATGACTACAACAGTCCCTATCATAATCCAGAGGAGGTAGTCGGAAAGCTTTCCTGAATGATAGTTTCGCAGGACATCCACGCCCACAGCCTTCTTCAGCGAATCATAGAAATTTTCAGTGCTCACGGTGACCATTGGGAAATCCTCCCCGCATGTATAGGTCTCGTATTTCTTTTCTTCCTCTCTTGTTTTTCTGTTGCCAAGAAGATAGACCAAAAAACCTATTAATACAAATCCTATGAATGTCAGTACAAACCATGACCACTGCTCAAACATTCAAAATCACCCAAATGCCGAGGCAGGCGAAAGTCTGATTCATTCGTTATTCAACCTCCCATCACGGCAGTTATATATTGACTATGATTTAATAAAGCGTTGGCTGCAGGTTCAACGATATTCATTCCTATTTGTGGGAACACCCCTATGAGAACGCATATTATCGTCAGTATCACGACTGGTATGAGCAAAATTTTCGGGACATCCTTCTCAACCCTTTCCGTTGTCAAGAAGATAGCTGAAAATATCTTGAAGGAATATGCGAGCGTGATTGCCGATGCAATGATTGCAAGGGCCGTCAGCACAGGGCTTATTTCCCATGATGCCATGAATATCAGCCATTTCGAAACAAATCCGTTTAGCGGCGGTATGCCGGAGAGCGAAAGCAGCCCTATGCCCATGCACACCATCAGCGGCGTGTTTCGCATTCCCATCCCGTTCAAATTATCCTTACCCGTTACGTATATTGCTATCCCAGCGCCCATGAACAGAATGGATTTCAGGATGGCGTTGTTGAACAGATGATACATGCCTGCAGTCAGACCAAGTAACGTTCCAAAGCCCGAAGCCATCACGACATATCCTATTTGAGAAATTCCCGAGTATGCAAGCATCCGCTTTACATTTACCTGGGCCAATGCCATGAATGCCCCGACAAGCATGGTGAACACGCCGAATAGTATGAGTACCCAGTTTAGCTGTATGAGATTGAAAATAAACAAAATCCTCAGAATACCGTAAACACCTATCGCTGTCGATGCAGTTGTAAATACGGCTCCTACGGGAGCGGGCGTGCCTTCGATGGCATCCGGCTTCCATGCATGAAAAGGAATTATTGTCGCTTTCAGGGAGAATCCCGCTATCATAAGACCAAGGGCTACAATATACGGGGAGGCTAGGGATACCTTTGAGGCAAGGTCGGCAAAGTTCAGCGTTCCTGTCAGACCGTACAGCATGCCAATGCCTATGAGTATGAAGGTGGAGGTTAAAGAGCCTGCTATCAGGTACTTGAACGCTCCTTCTATCGCGCGCTTATCGAGAAAGAAGGCGACGAGGGCGTAAGAAGAGACTGATAGTATCTCGAAGAACACATAAAGATTGAATATGTCACCTGTAAGCGAGATGCCAAGCAGACCTATTGTCTGCAGGCATAGAAGTGTGTAAAACCTATATCTTCTCTCCTTTATGTACTTTAATGAATACACGGCAACGAATGAAGACACCCCGGTTACTATCAAGGCGAAAAACAGGTTAAATTTATCAAGAACCCATACTATACCGAAGGGTGGCAGCCACCCTCCAAATCTCACAACCATTATATCAGGATTCAGCAGCATGTAGCAGACAGAGAAAAATGAGAACAAGATAGCTGCTACCGCTATCTCATCCCTCCTGAGAACCAGAACCAAAAACGTCGCGGAAAAAAGTATAAGCAGCATGTATGTTATCACATTACCCCCTCAAATTATTCAGTTTCTCCATATCCAGCGTCTTCGTGCCCCTGTATGCGAGTATAACAATCCCAAGTGCCAGGGCAGTGACACTCAGTTGTATCACTATCGATGTAAGGACGAGCGCTTGCGGTAACGGATCAACGGCATACCGCACGAAGTACTCGATATTCGTAGGTGTTACAATCGGAGGTATGCCGTTCTCCTGAAATCCAATCGTTATCAACAAAAGATGAACGGAATTTGTTAACACCCCGAGACCTATGACTTTTTTTATCATGTTCTTCTTCCGGACTACGCAGTAAATTCCTATCAATGCAACCAGGACCATACCAGCGTATATTTCTAACATACTCACTCCTTCATCAGCAGGAATAATATAAGTATTACAGCCATGGAGACCATTACCCCTCCAGTGACATTCAGGAACAGAATCTGCTGCGCGCTCCACAATTCGAAAATAGTCCCCGTGGGCCTCAAAACAGACCTCACAAATGTTTCAAACAGAACGATAGACACCAAAAGCAATGCGGCAAAGGCCTCTGTCATATGCGCAGTTTTTTCCTTTATGGTTCTTTCGGCCTTGCTCAGACCGAACGATAACATTAGCAAGGCAATCCCCGACGCTATTATAATCCCGCCGGGAAAGGAGCCGCCGGGGGTCAGATGACCATGAAATAATATGTACACGCCAAACAATACTATGAAAGGAAACAGGCCCTTCACCACAGTTCTTATTATAATATCCATTATTTCCGCCTCTTCAGCCCAAATACTACGATAGTGAAAACACCAACTGCTGCCGTAAACAAAACAGTTTCCTCGCCCACTGTATCGAACCCCCTGAAATCCCAGACTATGGAACTTACGAGGTTCGCTGACCCTGTTTTTTCGAGACCCTTTTCAATATAGTAACTGGCAACTTGCTTGTTTTTCCATGAAGCAAAAGACGGCGTGAGGAAGACGTACAGCAGCAGGGAGCCGAAAACGACCAGACACGCGAAAAACAAAATACCTTTCATTCCTCAAACCTCCTAGTCTTTCTTATGACGATTATATAGATAAGGGTGGTCAGGCCAGCATTCACGGCAGCCTCTGTGATAGCGATATCAGGAGCATTCAGGAGAAGGAAGAGGATGGCAAGTGTCAGGGATGCAGAAGCCAGAAATATTACAGAGTAAAGCAGGTCCTTATGATAGACTGCCATGATAGAGAAAAGTATCAGCAGCAAGAGCAGGGGAACAAACATCATATATATAATATGTGTTCTGTTAAATTAATTCCTATTTATCTTTTTTAACCATAGCCTGTATTTCGGTGGCAATTTCATCTATCTGATTTGCCACCTTGCTCATATGTTCCTGTATTTCTCTGCTGGCGTTTTCAAGTTCCCTCTCCCTTTCCTGAAGAAAAAGTTCGGCCGATTTCATTGTTTTCTGGGTCATGATGTTTGCCCCGACACCCACGAGAAAATTTTTGGTATCCATTACCCTTCCCTTCCCGTAACACCCGCTACCCAGGGGGATGAGCACATCATCGTTACCTTTCCCTGATTTCAGATCCTTGAAGACCTGTTCGGTCGTTTTGGTTTCAATGAACTGTCTTTCGACCATCTCTAACTGCTGCCTGAGGGTTTCGAGGTTCTGCTGGAGCAGCTGATAAAGAACGTATTTCTCTTGAAGTTTTTCCTTTGACATCAAATCACGTAATAATAATTTGATACGTTATTTAAATAATGAATTTGTCCATGTTTCTGATATTACCTGCTATCAACCCGTACCTCATGATTCGTTCCTGCCGCCTCGGGACCGTAGAAAGCAAAGAAAACAAGACTGTATTTTGCGAGCCCCTTGTTCAAAATCCCTTTCATGTCCATCAATTCTTAATTCTGAAGTAGTCAGTAAATTTAAACTTCAAAAAGGTTGTATTTTTCAAGATATTCTCTTTGTGGCAAAAACAAAAAGCGAATTATAACAACTTGAGATTTTTTGTTATCCTGTCAATCTTCTCCTCTTCGGCCGGGCCAATTCCAAGAGTGGTGACTTCACCTGACCTTACCTGGGTCCTGCCTGCATCCCTTATTACCGCATAAGGGATTCCTTCCTTCTTTACCTTCTCTTTGATGTCCATCAGGTTTCTAAGACTTTCGACTTTGAGAACAACCTTCTTTGACCCTTCCTCTTCCCAGAGCTTTCGAATGTTTTCATCCGTTTTTTTATAGGCTTCAAGGGAGGCATGTGCTACCTGTGAAGCGATTTTTCCTTTATCCATTCCTAGGTCCTTCCGAACGACAATAACCTGTTTGTACATACAATAGAATAAATTAACAGGATTATAAAATAAAAAGTGTCGTTATGAAAAGACATAGTTAAAAATAAAAAAATCAAAGAAAAACGGGAAAAGGCAATTTACTGTGTTTAACTGACCGTTCCTGTTACAGTTCCTGTTTCCTTGAATCCTGTCAATCCTGAGTCAAGGTTGTTGTATGTTAGCTCAACTGTTGCCGTGTACGTATTACCTGACGTGAAACCTGCGCAGTCCGCTACGACCTTGAAGGTCCCGCCTATACCAACTTCTTTGTAGGCAGCACCATCGAAGTCCGCGTTCGTGCAGGAGGTAGCGCCTATAGTTACTGTAACTGCTGTAAAGTTCAATCTGGAAGCCAGGTTGTTTTTCAGATTCAGTTCAAAGTTGTTTGGTGTTGTTGCTGCCAACTTCCATGAACCTGTCGCTGGAGCGCCTATGTTGGCGAATCCTGTTGCCCGTGAACCTGCGTACGTCGCTGGATTGAACACCCCAAGGGCGTACAGAGCCGCTGCCACTATTATTACAATCAAGATTGCCCAACCGTATGTCATCAAATACTCCATTGCGGATTGTCCTTTCTTCATGTTGATCACTTTATAATTGGTTTCAACTGGTATATATATATTAAGCGGGCTAAGCGGGCAGGAAACCAGAAAACATACCGGCTATCAGCATCCTTGCACCAAAGAAAACCAGCAAAGCAATTGTCATGAATATGGGTATGTATTTGATTCCGCCTTTCTCCTTGCCTGTATCTATCAGACCTATTATTATTCCAGAGAAGAACGTGGTTATTATTATCGAAATGACAGAAAATATCAGAAGGAAGTCGGGCGATATGGATACACCAAACTTGAAGAAAGGTATGTTGCTGGAGAATGATTCTGGGAGCGTCCCAACCGATGAAAACGTGGTTAGCGTTGTTATGAGATAGAGGGAGAGTGCATAAAGAATAGGGGCTCCCAGTATCCCTGCAAAAACTATGAATATCCCGTACATCACGATGTTCGCCTTCACCTCCTTGTTTATTGCCTGCCTCCTTCGTATGTCGATAGCATTCTCTTCAAGAAGGGCAACCAGCTGGCCTCCTGATTTTGCGCCCTCTGCTATCAGATTTACCGCTTTTTCAAGAATCTCTGATCTTATGTATCTGGAGATTTGCTTCAGACCATCTGCAAGGGACCTGCCCGTCATTATCTCTTTCCCCGACCTCCTTATGGCTTCGGCCAGCGGTCCGAACTCGCTCCTTGCAGAAAGAAGCAAAGCCTTGCTGGGTATGAAGCCTGCCCGTATGTTCGCCGCGGTTAACTCTAGGGCATCGGGAAGGACCTTTTCCACGAAATTCTTCCTTCTGTCAACCGCCAGTATGAGCCATCCGTTGTAAAGAAGGAAGACAGTACAAAAAACCCCAGCGAAGACATATGGACCATAAATACCTCCTGCCAAAAATCCGAGCAGAACTGCAATTATAATACTGATAATCAGCGATTTGGTCACGTATTTCTGTGGGCTCGTTTTCATGCCTGACAATTCTATCATTTCCCTTACCCAGTTCCTGTAGCGTGGTGGGGCCATTCTCCATAACATATTAATCTATACCTATCGGCCTCCTTGATTTTACCAGACCTATGAACATAAACTGGAACATGACAAGAACCGCTATAATACCGATCAGTATCACTTCCAGGTTCAGCGTCAGGCCTGTGAAAGATGCGAGAACCAGAAGGAACGTTATGCCCAAAGTCGGAAATATGACGGCGAAAAGCATGTACATGAGTGCGAGAGGGTTCAGTTGTGAACCGTATTTTTTTATGGCGACCCTCTGTTCGACAGCGAGATTATCAACTATCTCCTTCATTGTGATTCCTATGTCGGCCCCTGATTTAAGAGCATTAATTACCTGCCACATCACCCTCCTGAAAAAGAATGAAGGCGTCTCCCTTGTTAGTATTTCCAAGGCTTCTGCCTCCGATTTGCCCGTGTTAACCTCGTTGACCACCCTGCGTATTTCGTTGGAAAGCAGACCGTAATCGCTCTTCGCTATGGACACGAATGTATTGTAAAGCGGAACACCGGCCCTTACCTGGACAAGAAGATGATGAAGCATTGGCGGAAGGTTCTTCTCTATATCCTTTACCTTTCTTGTGGATGTGAGTTTCGGGTAGAATGAAAGGAAGAGGAAGCTTGCAAAACCTATGCTGCCCCCCGACAGCAAAGATATTGACAATGCCTTGATAAGCCCTGCTTTCGCACTTATTGTTACCGCAAATATGAGCGAGAACACAAGAGCAAAATAGAATATCAAGGTAAAAATCGCTATTGCCATCCATCTTCTGGGGCTTATTTCAATGCCAGCCTGTTCTAAATCAAATTCAAGGGATGGAAAGAGTTTTGAAATATTTTCTCCCAAGCCCAAGAAATGCCCTGATATGCGCCTGACCTTCTCATAAGGCAACGGCAGGAACGGGATTTTGTTTTTCACATAGAAATATTGTTTTAGATTGAATATAAGTTTTGGGTTAACCAAGTTCTAGGTAAAGAATTCCCTTCTTGAAACTTTTCCTGAGTATGCCTGTCTGCGGGGGTTTAGTGAGAATCTTGAAGTATGCCTTGTCCCCTGCCATTGCTTTGACCTCTATTGAGTTTTCCAGGGACTTCACTTCTATGTCCCCTTCGTCTTTCACATCCGGGAGCTTCACTTCAACCACTATGTTGTCACCCAGCCTCCTTACGCATGTCTTGGGCTCTTCTGTTGTCTTCGCTTCACTCATGTGTGCACCCCCTTTCGCTTGTCCAACCTCCATGATTTTCGGTTTAATCCCCTTCAATCTGTCCCTGAAACCAAGCTTCCTCACTTCCTTTTCTATCTCCTCTCTGTTAACATTACCGAAAGTTTTTACCGAAACATTGGGTTTCTCACCGGAACTCTGAGTTATCTTGATAGAAAAACCTCTACCTCTGAGGGGTTTTCTAAAAAAGGGGGACAGGTCAAAAACTTCGAAATCTCTCTCAAACATCTTGCCCATCTCTTTCAATTCACGCTCCATCCTTGAAAACATGTCAGAGAACATGTCGCCACTTATCCTCGCTCCGCAACGCGGACAAAACTCCCAATCTCCCCTGACATCTGCCCCGCACCTTCTGCATTTCATATTATACACTTCAATTTTCGATATAAATAAATTATTTAAGTATATCTGCTGTTGCAGCTCCGATGGACGCGAAAAACGAAACAAATATGAAAATGTTAAATGTCCATGCAGAGTCGTTAACATGGTTCATTATGCCAAAGAGCCACAGAATGAACCATGTAACACCGTAAGAAATGATAAAAAGAGAAACCAGTCTCCTGGGTATGTACGTTTTACCTGCTATGTACGTATCGAATTCCCCACCTATTGATTCTTTGGCAACCTTCTGGAACTTTGTATAATATATAATTATCGTAACGACAGCGATGGAGAGCAGAACGAAAGAAACGAGTCGTAAAGGGTCCAGTTCTTTTGCCAAAGTCCAGACCTCTTCAGTCACAGACAAGGGCGTCGCCAGGAGCACCGCCCCAAAAATCTGCTGTGCAGCATCGTCCACCCCGAACTTTTCCGGCTTTATTTTCTGGGCTATATAACTGATTTTTTTCCCATTCCTCATGTTTTTTATTCTCTTCATTACCATTGTTTTCACCCGGCATATCGGGCGGTTCCAGACTTTCTAAATCCATTTCCTGACAACTCCAGATATTTATAGACATATTCTCTATTTAAATGCTTTCCGGATGATTTCAAAAACCCTTTCAGAAAATCAATCACGGCAAAAGGAGTTTCCTCGCAAGCGGAACAAGTCGCGGTTTTTTCATTAAAAGCAAACCCAGTTTTTTGAGTCCTGAGGCCCTGGCGAGATCGACAAGTTCATCTCCCTTCAGATAATCTGCCAGCCAGTTTAGCTCCTCGTCACTCAGGGTCTCCATGACCTTTCTGAGTTTGACTAACTTTTTAAGTTTCTTCCCCCTGCTTTCCCACCATTTTTCGTTGTATTCAGATAATTTCTTTTTGGAACAATCTCCGGATTTTATGGCCTTGGCGATGACTTCTCCTGCGATCCTGCCCGCGATATATGATTCCGCTATGCCCCCTCCGTGCACAGGATTTACCTGGTGTGCTGCATCCCCGACTATCAAAAAGTTATCCAGTACCATGTTTTCCAGCAAACCGCCGACAGGAACTCCGCCTGCATTTACCTCTATAACAGAGCCTTTTCTCAACCCTTCCCTGCCTTTCACAAAATCTTTTAGATATTCAATTGCATGTTTTCCTGCTGAGGGACTTCTTATCCCCAATCCGACATTCGCACTCTTCCTTCCCTTTGGGAATATCCATACATAGCCGCCAGGAGCAATGTTGTTTCCAAAATACATCTCTATTCTGTTGGGATCGATTTTGACATTGGTCATTTCAAACTGCGCGCAGGAGGCAATATCCATCAAGGACAAGGTTGTATTTATGCCCATCATCCTCGCAATCCTTGACTCGATGCCATCGCAAGCGACAAGTACTTTACATATTATTTCGAAGTCCTCACCCTCTGATTTCATCCTGACATTTAGTTTAGAACCATTCCTTTTGACCCCGGTTACCTCTGTTTTGGTAAGAATTTTTGCGCCTTTCTCTGTCGCGAGTTTTGCCAAATACTTGTCAAAAATTTTCCTTTCAATAATCCATCCTTCGGGTCCGTTGAAGTCGATTGTAACTTTCTTTCCATTTGGTGCGTAGACGGCCGCTCCCCTGATGAGCTTGGAAACCCATCTTTTGTCGAGTTTTATGCCCATTCTTTCCACCGCCGATCTCGACAGTCCTTCTCCGCACCTCACAGGTGTTCCTATTTCCTGGCGTTTCTCAACTGCCAAGACTTTCAAACCCTTTTCTCCGCAATACCTGGCAACAGAGCTGCCGGCAGGACCTACTCCCACCACTATCACATCATATTCCTTTTCAAGATTCCTGAACATATGCCCACCTAAGTTCGCCTATAAACCTTTTTAACAAATAATCTATTTATAATATTTAACTTCAATGTGATGCTATGTTTTTCAGAAAGAAGAAAGGGAACGAAAGAAAGAACCTCGCCCTTTTCGTGGACGGGCCCAACATCATAAGAAAAGAATTCAACATAGATTTGGACGAGCTGAGAAGTATTGTGGAGAGGTATGGAAGGATCGTAACAGGGAAGGTATTCCTTAACCAGCACGCCTCGGACAAACTGATAGAGGCTATCGCAAACCAGGGTTTTGAGCCGCAGGTTGTCTTGGCGGGAGAAGTGGAATCGGACGTTGATGTCAGCGTTGCAGTGGGCATGGTCCAGGCCTCCTTTAACGACAACATCGATGTAATAGCACTGGCTTCAAGGGATGCGGATTATTTGCCGGCGATACAGCTCGCAAAGGAGAAGGGAAAGAAGGTCCTTGTCATAGGAACAAAAGCAGGCTTCTCGAAGGCCCTTCAGCACGCAGCCGATTACGTCGAACTGCTTTCTAAAAGGACCTGATTACCTCTGCGGTGTGAACAGATGAAACTTAAAAAATTTCATTTCAAATAATATATGCGTTTCAAATGCCTGAAAATCCATTTGTTATCCACTTCCCGGGACGTGCCGCCAGTTTTTCCTTTCTATGTCGCTAAATACGGGCATGGCGTGCCTGGGACCTATGGCAACGATATTCGAACGTACCTTAGAAGGAGCCAGACCGTATACAAATACCCCAGAAGCGGAAAGGGAAAATAGATTCAGACCCCTGTTGCAAACCTGCTCTTTATCCCGACCACAAAATACGCACCTATTAGTATGAGCGCGCTGCCGAAAAGTTGAAGTGCTGGGACGGGTTCGCCCAGCCAGAGCACACCAAGAATCAGGGAAATAACGGGAGCAAGCAAAAGCAGGGTGGCGGCTTTCGAGACGTTTATGTACCGGATGCTCCAGTACCAGAAGAGGACATAACCGAAGAGGATAGCAACAGAAACAAATATGTTTCCCCATTGCTGCGCAGTAAGGGAGAGCAGAATATCGAACTTCCCGAGCAAAAGAACCACGCCGAATAGAATGAGCCCCCCGAAGAACATTCTTGCAAAGGAAACCATGAAATTCGTTTCTCCGTTTATCATTGCTTTACGGGCAATCACGTTTTCCAGTGCCCAGAGGACAGTCGCCCCTATTACAAGGAGATCGCCCAGTTGCGGATTCATCCACAGCTCAGCGGGATTTATTTTGGCCGAAAAAAGTATGATTGTCCCCAGAAACATGACGACGAGGGCGAAAATCTGTTTTCTCGGTATTTTTTCCCTAACTATTATAAAGGCAAAAACGGCGACGTACAGAGGCAGGGTCTTGTGAAGGAAGGCAGCCCTCCCACCGGTTGTGAACTTCAGACCGGTGAAGAACAGGAGAAATGCAAATGACCCGCCTATTATGGCGATGAGAGCCAGGTACTTCCAGTTAACTTTCAGTCTCCCCTTCTTGAAACCTCCGGTAACCAGCGAGAGAAGAAGAAATACCAAACCTACTACTACTGCCCTCACGGCAGTGAAAACAGTGGGGTCGAGACTAACAACGAATATCTTGTTCACAGGTATGGCAACACCGCTCACTATTGCAGTCAACAGGGCAAGTATTGTTCCATAGGTTTCCTTATTCATACCTCTCCCTACTCAATATTTTATTCGCATAGCTGGCTTTTATTTTTTCTGATATGTAATCGTAATGAACGCTTACCCAGTCGTTCTTTTGCAACCTTTCGATAAAATCCCCCCTGAACGTTTTCTCTCCCAATTTGGTTTTAACTATGATACCCTGGGAATCGATTTTAATAACCCTGCCCGGGTAAACTAGGCATTCACTCACCTTGAGCTCAGGCCTGATCTGCTGCCTCCATTTTATCGCCTTCTCGTGCTCGAGAAGGAAGTATCTGCGAATGACTTCGGCATCTATTTCATTCTTTCCCATCCCTTTCGCTATGATAGAACACATGCTGGTGGCAACCCGGAACACATTTTCTACAGGTATCTCGATTTCCTTCCCTGTTTTTACTGAACTGCCAAGCCTTTCCAAAAGCTCTTTTTCCAGTTCCCCTCTGCTGACGAGGACCTTGCCGCAGGGAATGGCGTACCGTAAAAAGAGTTCCTTGTCCTTTATAGGCAATATTTTCATGAACTTGGAAACCATTATCACAACCTCTCCATGTTAAAACCTCCTGCGGGTTTTAACGAATCCAGCCGCCATGTTAAAACCTCCAGCGGGTTTTGACGAATCCCGCCACCTTTCTATTATGAAATTGTTAAACACCATTACTTTATCACCTTTTTGGACTTTCAGGAATTCCGCAATTACCTCCCTTCTGATGTTCCCAAAGTCAACCAGCGCTTCTTTCCCTTTCACCTTCAATACCTTTCCCTCAAGAGCGATGCACATGTCATTCCTCCTTCAGCAGGTAAAGCAAGAGGGCCTTCTCTGTATGCAGCCTGTTTTCTGCCTCATCGAAGACCACGGAATTCCTCCCGTCAATAACCTCACTTGTCACTTCCTGCCCCCTCGAAGCCGGGAGACAGTGAAGGAATATGAAATCCTGTTTTGCGTGCTTCACGAGTTCTGTGTTAACTTGGTATTTTTTGAAATCCCTGAACCTTCCCTCCCTTTCTTTCTCCTGTCCGGGAGAGATCCATTTATCCGTTATTACGACATCCGCGTCCTTTATGCCCTTCACCGGATCCTTTTCCACCTTGATACTCCCCTTTACATATTTTCTTACATTCTCGAGAAATTCCTGCCCAGGCAGATATTTCGACTTATTCGGGCAGACCAACGAAACATTGGCCCACAACTTAGAAAAACCTATCATGGTGGACGTTCCCATATTGAATGCGCAGTCACCGATGAATACCACCTTAAGGTCCTCGATTCCGCCCTTCTTTTCTATCACGGTTAAAAGGTCTGCAAGGGTCTGGCACGGATGATACATATCGCTCAGGCCGTTGATAACCGGAACATGCGAAACCTTTGACATCTCTTCAAGGTCCGAATGCCTGTAGACCCTTGCCATTATTGCATCACAGTAACGCTCGAGAACGCGGACTGTATCCGTCAGGGTTTCTTTTTCTGCGAGTTTTGTTGTCTTGGATTCAAGGAATATTGCATGCCCTCCGAGCTGATGCATGGCAACCTCAAACGAGACTCTCGTTCTCGTCGATGTCTTTTCGAAAATCATGGCAAGTGTTTTACCTTCGAGGTTACCTTCAAGCTCACCTGCTTTTATCATTTTGGCCATGTCCAGGATCTTTCGTATCTCCTTCTCTGAATAATCAAGTAACGTCAGAAAATTTTTTGCCATACCCACCCCAATTTTTATTATTGAGACAGCATCTTTAAAACTTTCACAGCATCTTTTATTGAACTGTAGATAGGATAGGAATCCCTCAAAAAGAACCTTATCTTTCTGAAATCTTCGTCTCCAGGAGTGCATACAACAAGGGGCTTTCCCGTCTTTACACGCTTTAGAATTTCAATATCCTCAACCTTTAGCAGGCACGATTTTAACTGGCTTATCACCAAAACCGAGTCCACATTCCTGTCCCCTACCACCACATCCAAGATATTTTTGAATCTCTTTCCATCCGCATCCGCACGTATATCTAGGGGATTTATTGTCTTGAGTTTGGGGTATTTGTTCCGAATTTCCTTTTTTGACCTTTCCGAAAATTCCGAAAGTTCCAGCCCAAGCCTATGACACCAGTCAGCCGCTACTATCGATGATCCTCCGGTGTTGGAAACTATTGCAACTTTCTTCACTTTCCTGTTCCCGTATCTTTCTAACGCAACGGCATAGTTGAACAGGTCTCTCACGTTGTCCACTTCTTTAACACCGGCCTGTCTGAAGGCTCCTGAATAAATTTCGTGGTTTGTAGACAGCGAATCCGTGTGTGTTAACGCCCGCTCCTTCGATTCCTTCGAAATGCCCGACTTGAGAACCATGATGGGTTTTTTCGCACGTTTCGCTAGATATATAAACCTCCTCGGCTCTTTGATGGATTCCAGATAAAAGGCGATTACTTTCGTTCTTTTATCCTTCAGAAGATACTCCAGGATTTCGGATTCATTTACATCGATCATATCTCCGACCCAGACAAATTTCGAAATCCCAACACTGTTCGATATTACCATGTCGAGCATTATCGCTCCAACACCTCCGGACTGTGAAACAAGCGAAATTCTGCCTGACCTGATACTCAGTTGCCTCTCGAATGTTGTGTTCAGCCCTGTTTTCGGATTTATAACCCCGCAGACAGAGTTCGGTCCAAGAATTCGGAATTTCCCCTTAGAAATTTTAAGTAATTTCCTTCTTTGGTCAGGCGTGAACCCTCCGGAAAGAATCAGGAGGAACTTGGTTTTCAAGACATTTGAAATCTCGAGAATCTTTTTCGGCGGAAGGCTCATAATTGTAAGGTCGGCAGGAGGGTACCGATGGGATTTTTCAATATCCGAGAGAAAGCCATGACCCTCGAAAGAGTGAAGGTTAATGTAAACCCTTCTGAAAATACTAGGGGAGACCATTATTTTAGGTATATCCAGCTTGGATGAGCCTATAAGGAGAACGGATTTTGGTTCGAAAAGTGCATCCAAACTCATAATATTAATATGGGATTCCGGTATAATAATAATATGAAAAAGCATACGAAAAAACTAACCGAGGCCGAATGCAAAAAACTGATGAAGAAATACAGAATTCCAACACCCAAGGAATTTCTTGCAAAGACACCTGAAGAGGCTGTAAGGTTGGCGAAAAAAATCGGTTACCCTGTTGTCATGAAGATAGATTCCGAAGACATAGTTCACAAAACGGAATCAAAAACAGTGGAAACGGAAATAGAAAACGACAAGGAAGCTGAAAAAGCCTTCGGTAGGATAATCAAAAACGCGAAACGTTACAACCAGAAAGCGAAAATAAACGGTGTTGTCGTCCAAGAACATGTGAAGGGCTACGAAACAATTGTAGGGGGGAAGACAGACCCACAGTTCGGTCCCGTCGTCTTGTTTGGTGCCGGTGGCATACTAACGGAAGTTTTGCGTGATACCTCGATAAGGATATGCCCCATCGAAAGAAGGGATGCGAAAGAAATGGTGGACGAGATAAAATACTCAAAGATTCTGAAGGGTTTTAGGGGCCAGCCACCTGCAGATATGAACAAAATAATTGATGTTCTTCTAAAGGTCAGCAGAATAATGATGGACGAGAAGATAAAGGAAATGGACATAAACCCACTCATAGTTTCTAATAAAGGAGTGAAGGCTGTTGACGTCAGAATCATAAAGTAACCCTTTAGAAAGATCTGCTGCTGGTTTCCTCGCGGGGTGTTACGATATGATTGCAGAATGGAAGGGAACCCGCAGGTGGTTCCTTTGGCGGCAGGAGGTGTCGGAACCCGCAGGTGGTTCCGACCTGGAGGTTTTAACATGGCGGCTGGATTCGTTAAAACCCGCAGGAGGTTTTAACATGGACTGGAAACTCCACCTTTTGACGTCATTTCTGGTATACTTCGGATTGATGCTGTTTTTCCGGTTCCCGTCTGATTATGGTGTGGCAGCGTTTATTCTCTTGGCACTTTCCTCACTTCTCCCGGATGTGGATCATCCAAAATCAATAATAAGAGGAATCATCTTCGCGATAATATTTTATCTGTTCATGCTGTTCGTCGTGATGCAGAGTTCTATAGACCTCCAGATGAAAATCTTGGTGATAGTTATTATGCTGATTCTCACTTATTACTCTTACAGAAACATCCCGCTCAAGCATCGAGGAAGGCGTTCGCTTCATTTATGGAGATACAGTTTTGTTTCAACGGGAATTTCTGCCGTTATATTCCGGATGGCAAACATTAATATCTCCTTGGTCCTATTTATTTTTATAGGATATGCCTTGCATTTGCTGGTGGACAAAATAAAGAAATTTTAACATGGAATTTGGTCCCGAATTGTCGGAGCCCTCTGGAGTCCTTTGGCGGCAGGAGATGTCGGAACCCGCAGGTGGTTCCGACCTGGAGGTTTTAACATGGCGGCTGGATTCGTTAAAACCCGCAGGAGGTTTTAACATGGAGAAGCAGCAAACCTTGCTTAAAAAATACGAGGCCCTGGTTTCAGAATGGAATACCATCTCCCTGATTTGCTCAACTGTTTTCTCGGCATCCTTCATTGGCCTGATTCTGGGTTTGGTTTTCTACAACAACTTTGCAGTTGTCATATCGATTGTTGTGATGTTCATATTCGGATGCTTTGAATACAAATCCAGAAAGGAGTACGTGGACATAAAGGAAGAACTTGAGGAAGAGATGTTCAAATTGGCTGGAATGAAAAAGGCCGAAACAAAGGAGCTAATCAGAAAGGGGCTGTTTTGGTAAAGGAACTGCAAAGATTATAAGGGCAGAGAACAAAATATCAAAAGGGCAGGTGTTGATTTGTTTACGTTTTTGTTTGGATGGGGCAGAAGGGTACGAAAACTACGAAAGAAATGGGACAGACTCAGAGAAAAGGCACTGAAGAAAAAACAGCCTTTGAAATCGGACATACTCACAAAATTGGATCAGATAGAGCAGAACATACGAATTCTTGAGGAACGAAGGGTAAACAGGGTGGAAAGGTCAAGACTGGCGAAAGAAATAGAGATAGACCTGGAAGGTGTGAAGGCGATGGTGAAGATGAAAGAGGAAGAATACGCCCAGCAGAGGTCAGCTGCCGTCCCTTCTCAACAGAAATATCAGACAAGACCAAGTTAACCTTTTTCTAAACAAATCTTTTTAAATAACACCCTTGATAAATTATTATGCCGAGAAAAACAAAGAAAAAATCAAATTCTTCTAAAAAATTAGGGTTTGATACCAGTAAATATCTTGAGGCCCAAACAACCGAAATACTAAACAGGGTCAAGAAATTCGATAAAAGGTTGTATCTTGAATTCGGAGGGAAACTCTGTTACGACTTTCATGCGTCAAGGGTGCTGCCTGGCTACGAGCCCGACACGAAGATAAAGTTGTTCAAGAAACTTAACAGGGACATGGAAATAATCTATTGCGTCAGCGCGAAGGACATACAGAGAGGCAAGATGAGAGGCGACTTCGGCCTGCCCTACGACCAGCAGACTTTGAAGGATATAGCAGACATGAAAGACATGGGACTGAAGGTTTCTTGCGTCGCGATAACACTTTATAACGGAGAAAGTCTGGCGGACAGGTTCAAAAGATATCTAGAAAATCTTGGGATTAAAGTTTATGTTTTCACCGAAATAAAGGGTTACCCTAACGATCTTGATTTGGTTGTAAATGATAAGGGCTACGGAAAACAGCCATACATCAGGACAGAAAAACCTCTGGTAGTGGTTACGGGGGCTGGCGGAGGCAGTGGAAAGATGTCTTTATGTCTTTCCCAAATGTATCATGATCACAAGAAAGGAATAAACTCGGGTTTCGCGAAGTTCGAGACATTTCCTATCTGGAACCTGCCTATAAACCATCCCGTTAACATAGCTTATGAAGCGGCCACAGCGGATCTCGGAGACTATAACATGGTTGACCCTTTCCACAAAAATAGGTATGGTATTACAGCGATAAACTACAACAGGGATATTGAAAATTTCGAGCTCATGAAAAATATCTTGAACAGGATTCTTGGCGACGGAAACATGCCCTATAATTCACCAACGGATATGGGTGTTAACAAAGCAAAGGTTGGAATAATAGACGATAAAGTTTGCAGGGAGGCTGGAAAACAAGAAATAATAAGGAGATACTTCAGATACAAGGAAGAATTAATGCTGGGGGTGGAAAGTAAGGAAACCGTTGAAAGAATGGAAAAAATAATGGAGAAGGTAGGATTGAAACCGGAAGACAGGAAAGTCGTTATACCAGCGAGAAAAGCATCAGAGGAGGCCAAAAAGAAAGGAAAGGGGAATAAAGGCGTATTCTGCGGTGCCGCAATCGAACTGCCAAATAAAAAGATAGTAACAGGCAAGAATTCACCTTTACTTCACGCATCCTCTGCCGCTGTCCTGAACGCGATAAAAGTTCTGGCAGGCATACCTGATGATATTCATTTAATACAACCTAATGTCCTCAAAAGCATAGAAGGGCTGAAGACAAAAACATTGGGTATGAAATCGGAAAGCCTGAACTTGGATGAAACCCTGATAGCATTGTCAGCGAGTAGTTTGTCAAATTCCGCGGCCGAGAAGGCGATAAGGAAGTTAGAGAAGCTAAAAGATTGTGAAATGCACATCACGCACATATTAACAAATGGAGATCGTTCAGGTTTGAGAAAGATAGGTCTGAACGTGACAACCGATGCAATACCCACTATAAAATACGTTTCCGCCAAATAGTTTTATTCATACCTTGCATTTAGAAGTTCCCATATCCTTTTCGCCTTCTCCCTGCCTATACCTTCAGCCTTCATTAACCTTTCGGGCTTTGCTGAGAAAATGTGTTTGGGGGTTTTGAATTTTTTAAGAAGGTTTTTGCTTAACTTCGTGTTCACATGAGGCAGTCCTGCCACAAGGAATTCCTGCTGTTCGCCGATGCTTGAAAATTTCTTTGGGCAGCGTATGGAAATTCCGTGTTTTTCTTTCTTTTGTTCCCTGTAGGCAATCCAGTATATCTGGTTGGCTGTTTCCTTCGCATTCCCTGTCCATATTATCGGGATTTTATGATCGACAGCGAGGGAGGCGAGGGCCCCACGAATCGTGTTGGGGTGGACATTCCTCTCCATAAAAAGCAGGTCGGGATTGCCCTCAATGATCAGCAACGGCCTCTCAAAACATTCCGATATTTCGCTGATCTGCCTGAAAATTCTCCGGTCGATTATTGACTGAACAAAATCAGGAATGGTTTTTCTTTCCACACAAATCCTGTCCGAGCAAATGTAATCCCCGACCACGAGCTGTTTGCGGATGAGGGAAACATCGAAATCTTGAAGATTTCTGAAAACGTGATTCTTCGCTTCCCTGTGGTCTACCACTATCCTGACTTTTCCTGCGTCCGGGAGTTTTTGGGCCCTTTCCATCTGGATTATATTAGAACATAGAAACATAAATTAAATACGCTTTTCCTCTTAATGAAATACCCGATTAAGTTTTTATACGGGCTCGGTGAATTATATATTATGAATAAGAAAGGAGCAATACAACTGAGTTTGGGGTTCATAGTGGCGGTTGTTTTCGCAGTGGTTCTTCTCAGCCTAGCAGTGACGTGGCTGAGGGGAATGATAGGAACCGTTGGCAGCCTGACAGACGACCTCACCCAGAAGGCGCACGACACACTTTCGGAAACGTTCAACACAGGCACGACGAATTTCGCAGTCTACCCCAGCGAGTACAAACTTTCACCGGGAAGGGGAGTGAAGCTCTCGGTGGGGGTGAAAAACGACGACAGGGACGGGAGCCCTCATAATTTCGTCATCCATGTTTACCCTGCGATGGCGAGCAGTGATGTGATAAGCAGTTACGGATGCGCTTCCTTCGCTGCTTGCAGCGATCTTCAGAATGACATGCTCGGATGGACAACGTATTCATTTGAAAAGTACACGATACAGCCAAACTTGTTCAGGTTCTGGGACATGTCGGTGACGGTTCCAAACAACGTCAGGAAAGGCATTTACCAGTATGATATAGTTGCCTGCGAGGATAATGACTATAACCAATGTGACAGGACATCAACCAACTGGGGCTCAACACAGGCGCTTACAATAACTGTCCAGTAAATGAATTTTTATTCCCGAAAACCTATCTATTAATTATGAACGTAGGTTTGGTCTTCGGGATAATTTTTGCAGCCATCATGATAGGTTTTCTGCTCTTTTTCGGTTTCAAATACATAAATGAAATGTTCAGTGTGAACTGTGATGCGATACTGGGAGACCAGCTTATAAAATTCAGGGAACATGTGAGCAAAACCTTTCAGCTCTCCCTTGGCGCCAGCCAACAGTTTGCCTTTATTGTGCCCTCATGTCTTGAAAAGGTGTGTTTTGTAGACCCGGAAAGCCCGCATAACTATGGAAACTGGCAGACCAACAACGTTCTAACAAGAATGATAGAGCAAAACAGGTACAACCTCGTGGTTTTCTACAAAGACGGAACATTCAGGGGATACAGGGCAGAACACATGAAACCGGATTATAACTTTTGCATGTCCTCAAAAAAGACACTCATGCTCAAGAATGACGGGTCATTTGTCAAGGTGAAACTTTCCTAAACGGGTGTTTATGTGATCAGCGTACTGCAGCTGTTTAAGATTATTTTCGGGGTAATCATATCAGCCTTTGTTCTCATAATTATCCTGAACTTCGCGCTCTCATACACGAACGTCGGGGAATCAAGCAGGGATGTTGAAGTGCTGATATCGCTCAAGAAGGCGATAGATGACGTTTACGTAACAGGCATACCGACCGATTTCGATATCAATCTGGAGGACGTGGTTGGTTTCTACAGGCCACCAAACCTCGTCACATCTGTATCAGCAGTCAGCCTCGACCCCATACCGGCATTTTTCGTTCCGGGCAAGGAAATTTCCATACACAGGAACGAATACGATATCGGCTGGTGGAAGTTTCAATTCATAGAGGCCGTGCCTGAAATGAAAATAATTTTCGTCCCCTTGGGGACGAAAGAGGTTGTCTGGAAAACTGCTGAAAACATAACCAAGTACTTTCCATCGACAGAAAACACCAAAACGAAGGTTTTGTTCGGTGTGGGATGCAACGATACCGGAGGGAAAAATGTATTCTTTTTCCTTAACTGGGAAAGGGACTACCTCATAAAAACTGTTCTGCCTTGGCTGCATGAGGAAGGATACGAATTCGACCCATGCGGTCGGAAGGAGGGGTACAGAATGTTAACCATTACGGAGACCCCTGTTGATGCTGACTTCCAGGTGGTTCCCATTGATGGCGAGATGGGCTATGTTTACATGAACGATACACAACACGGTCAGGGGACGTATCTTTACAAAACCCCCCTGGACATAATCGCCCTCTTCTTCGGCGGGGAAGATATGTATGAATATGAGAACGGGAAATTCCTTAACGACTTATCGATAGCAAGCGACCTCGCTTCAAGGGAGGCAAGCCTCCTCAGGGGCAAGATGAACCCCTCGTGCGACACGCCATATTCAAGGTTCGTTCAGGTGCTGGGCCATCTCAAGAACATCGCTGATAACGGAGACTACAGAAACGAGGATGATATGAGAGAACTGAACAGAAATATTAGAAATTCAGTCGAGATTTATAAAGAAATGGAGGAAATGGGATGCTGAGGAGCGGGCAGGCACATCTGATGGAATACATATTGCTGAGCTTTTTCATAGTCATGGTGATAGTTATTATAGTCTTTTTCCTTGCAGGATGGCAGATAGGGACAACAGGCTCAAGAAAACAACTTCTGCAGCAGCAGAGGGCTGCCTTCCTGATGAAAAGCTTTTCGAATTCCCCGTTTTTGAACAAAGAAGGTTTCAAGGAAGGAGGGATGCTCGAGGATTCGAAGCTGACGGTGCTTGATTGTGGGGATCTCGAAGCGCTTGTTGGCAGGGGATGGTTTGCGGAAGTGAAGGTTTTGGACTCGACGGCTGAGTGCACGAAGGACAATTATCCCAGATGCGGGGTTTGGAAATTCTGCAAGACCGATAATCCTGAATTCATAGCTTACGATATCCCTGTGAACATCTACAGGACCGTGACCAAGGACGTGGAGATAGGGATACTAACGGTGGGTTTTTATGAATAAAATCCAAGGACAGACGAGTCTGGTGATGATAGTGCTGATGATTGTAATATTCATAGGCATTGGCATATTTCTTCTGATAACATCCTTTACCACAGAAGAAACCGAGTATTACAACCTTTATGCCCACAATCTGCTGGTTTCTGTAATGAGGGCGAAAACAGGATACCGAAGCCCGTGCGACACGGTTGCGGACACGGTTTACTGCGCGATGACAGGCCTCGGAAAGCAGTGCAGGTATCTGAGGGACGACACAGTGAAAAAGGACTGCGGGGAGGTGTCGGACGAGATTACGCCGCAGCTCATAAGAAAGGTTCTGGCAACGAAACCGAGCCTTGATTACTACATGATCATGCAACCGGAAGATCCGGAGTACCGCGGTGGAGAAACAATAACGTACGGCAACCCTGATGTCCAGAACAAAGGAAAAACGTGGACCGCCAACGAAAGAATTCTCCAGTACCAGACCAACCTGCAGGTAACGCTCATCCTGGCGCCCATTTAGGATAAAAAACTTTCCCCTTCTTTCTAAATATGGGAGTAGAGATTGGGGCATATTTTGACTCGAGAAAACCAGATGTGGGATGGATAAAAGATTACTGCAGAGACTTCATAGATCTAAATAAAGAGACCAAGCTATACAGAGACACTGTAGTAGACGCTGTCTTCGAGGCAAGCGAGAAAAAAGGCGTGGGACTTATAATACCCAGCGATTTCGAATTCTGGGACACGGATAAAAAATTCAAACCGAGGTATGTAGAGGGAATCGAAATCCCATTAAACAGCCCGTTGAGATTCAAGAAATTCGGGCCCCAAATAGACCTGAAAAGGAAAACCATAGGCCACATAAAAAATCATGGTTTCAAGGAAATATTCGAAGAAAGTTTATATGACGAAAAGGTCAGAAAGAAGCTTGCCAAAAAGGCAACAAGGGGTCTAGGTTATTTTGGACCTAGAACAGGCATACACCATATTATACCGTGGGGTGCGATAATCGAAAGCGAATACTACTACGAAGTTTTTTGCGGAAACGGGGAGAAGATACAGGTTGCAATAAGCCGTTCCGGGAGAATTAAGGTTTACGTCCCATCTTATGGTCGCATAAGAAAAAACACGGTAGAATTTGAAACTCCCCCAAGAACATCGAGGGATAACCTCTACAGGGTCGAAATCTTTGAGACAAGAGGCAAATGCACCTGCCCAGATGCCGAATTCAAGGAGGAAGGAGGGAAGATAAAAAAGGACGAATTCTTCGAGCGATTTACAAAGTACAGAAACATCGAGGCCGTTGAGTGCAGACATGTTCTTTCAGCGAGAAGAAAGATGAATAAGGATTACAAACACATCTTTATTGAAAATATAAGGATACCACCGACCGATTTGTTGAAAAGATTCTGGCTGACGCTCACAATGAAAAGTTTGGTGGGCACGAAAGGGAGAAGCGACAGGCCGCTAAAAACCCACATAGACATACTTACAGGCAACGCAATAGGCAGCAGGGCTCTTGATCAGCTATTCTATTTATAAAACAGACAGCAATTCTTTGATTATGAAATTTGTTTACATTGAAACCTACGGCTGCTCCGCTAATCAGGCGCATTCGGAGATCATGGAATCCTCATTGGTGACCAACGGCTTCAGGATAACCAAAGAAATAGGAAGGGCAGATATAATTATTGTAAATTCCTGCATTGTAAAAAGTCCAACTGAAAACAAAATAAGGGAAAGAATAAAGTTTTTCGTGGGCAGACACCCCGACAAAAGACTCGTTATAGCCGGGTGTGCCGCGGACACGGGAATTTTCAGGGACATTGCCCCAGATGCGATTTTCCTTTCCTCGCACAAATCAAAAGATATAGCCGGGCTGTTTCTTGATTCGATCAGGGAGAGCGAAAAAAGAATAAGAAAAAACCCGCTCGTGGGGATAACAGAAATAGCCTCTGGGTGTCTGGGAAATTGTTCATACTGCATGGTGAAGCTCGCCAGAGGAGACCTCGTCTCAAGACCCCTGAAAGAAATAAAAAAAGAGGTTAAAAATTTCCTGAAAGGAGGCTGCAGGGAAATCTGGATCACGAGTCAGGATTGCGGGTGTTACGGCCTGGACATCGGGACGAATCTGGCAGAACTCCTGAAAGACCTGGTTAGGATAAAGGGATATTTTCGGATACGTGTGGGCATGATGAATCCAACACACGTGAAACCGATTCTGAACAAACTTATCGATGTTTACAAAAACCCGAAGATTTACAAATTTGTCCATATCCCCGTTCAGTCAGGGTCGGATAAAATTCTGAAAAAAATGAACAGGGGTTACAGAACAAAGGATTTCGAGAAAATGGTGAGAAAGTTCAGAAGCGAGTTCCCCAGCATAACGCTCTCCACTGACGTGATAGTTGGATTCCCTGGGGAAACGGAAAAAGATTTCGAAAGAACAGTCGAACTGATAAAAAAGGTAAAACCGGACATAGTCAACCTTTCAAAGTTCGGCCCGAGGCCGAAGACGCCCGCCTCCGAAATGAAACAGCTGGATGGCAAGGTTGTGAAGAAAAGGTCCATAATAATGGCTGAAGTTATCAGGGAAACAGCGTATCAAAGAAACAAGAGACTGGTAAAAAGGAAATTTTCTGTCTTGGTGAACGAGAGAGGGAAGAAAAACGGACAGTTTATTGGGAGGAACGAATACTACAAGCCTGTTGTTCTTGCGAGCAAAAAGAACATTATGGGCGAGTTCTTGAGGGCGAGGATAAGTTCGGCTGGCAACACCTATCTGAATGGGAGGATTCTAGAAAGGCAGAAAGCCCATCACTAATGCAATAAGGTAGGGTACAACGAATAGCGTTAGGAGGTAACCGATAACCCCAACCAAAACTGCATGACTTATGGCAAGTTCTCCGAAAAAGAATTTCACCAGAATTATCCATATCAGCACAGGTAAAATTATTGGAAGGAATGGTATGAAGGAAACGAATGAAGTCAAAAGGCCGAATATTATCGGAAGGTTTATGATGTTTATTACCAAGACCAAAAGAAACGCATTCATTGGTTTTACCTCCTCAGAGAAATGTTTGCCCACGATTTCAAGTAGTATTAGCAAGACCAGACCGCCAACTATCGTGGAAAATATTATGTTGATCGCAAGGGTAATCGGGTCACCGAAACCAACCCCGAGGTTGCTTACAAAATCAGTTAAAAAGTCCACAGCCATATTAATAGTTTGGTGAAAGACATTTTTAAAGTTTTAAACCCCCCTGAGGAGTTTCAGAAGCTTCTCGTGGACGATCCCGTTGGTTGCGAGTATGTCATTGCTTCCAGGATGCCACTCATCCCCCTTGAAGTCCGTAACCCTCCCTCCGGCCTCTCTTACGAGCAGCACGCCGGCGGCCACGTCATAGGAATGAAAACCGCATGAAAGGTAACAACCAAGCCTGCCTGCAGCCACAAAGGCAAGTTCTAGCGCCCCCGCCCTCATCCTGTTGAAATCTATCGGTAGTGGTTTGATTCTCCCGAAAACCTCTATTATTCTCTTCATATTTCTTTTGTCATTGTTGTGGCAGTAAGCAATCAGGAGTTTTGAAACATCTGATTCATTCGACACGTGAATTTTCTTTCCGTTGAGATACGCTCCCTTCCCACTTTCTGCTTGGAACATCTCACCTGTGAACGGCGCATAAACAACCCCGAGCACGGGGTTCCCCTTTCTGAGGAGAGCGATTGAAACATCAAAAAATGGGTTTTTGATGGAATAATTGGTTGTCCCGTCCAGAGGATCAACAACCCACATATATTCCGAGTCTTTCACCCCCTTTCCCATCTCCTCTGAATATATACTGTAGTCCGGAAAGTTCTCGCGCAGAATCGAAATTATACGTTTCTCAGACCTCAGGTCCATTTCCGTCAAGAGATCATGCTTGGTTTTCATTTCAACTGTATGGATGATGTTAAACCCGTCAACCAGAATCTTGCCTGCCTCTTTCACCGCTTTGATTGCTGTCTTGATTTCTTCCGGCATAAACAATATTCACAGAATCTGATTTAAAAATTACTCCACTGTTACGGACTTTGCAAGGTTTCTGGGTTGATCGATGTCGCAGCCTCTCAAAACACCCAGATGATAGGCGAGTAGCTGAACCGGTATTATGTTGACTATTGGTGAAGCAAGGCCAACGTTTGGCGTTTTTATCCAGTAATCAAACACGTGATTTCTCTTCGGGCCAACACCTATTATAAATCCTCCGCGCGCTTTCACTTCCATCGCATTCCCTATTATGGCATTATTTGTCCCATCATTTGCTGTCAGAACAATACACGGAGAACCCCTTTCTATCAGGGCGATGGGACCGTGTTTAAGTTCGCCTCCTGCGAAGCCCTGAGCGTGTATGTAACTGACTTCCATAATCTTTATCGAGCTTTCCAGTGCCATGGGATAGTTCAGAGACCTGCCTATTATGTATATGTTCTTTTTTCTGAATATATTCTTGGCGAGTTTTTTAATGCGTTCTTCATACCGGGGGTTAAGCATGTCATTTATCTTGGAGGCGGTTTCCAAGAGGAGAGTCTTCCCTTCATCTAACTTCCCTCTGCATGCGTATGCAAGAAGATAAAGTATTGCGAGTTGCGCGGTAGTTGCCTTGGTGGACGCCACCGCCTTCTCCGGACCTGCCTTTATCAGAAACGTTATGTCCGATTGTCTGTCAAGGGTGGAGCCTTTGACATTGACAAGCGAAATGATTTTCACGCCCATTTCTTTCGCGACCTTCACCGCTTCTAGCACGTCTGCAGTTTCCCCGCTCTGCGAAACCGCTATCAAAAGGGTTTTTTTTGTGAGGAAGTGTTTGTAACTCGGAAATTCAGAAGAAACCACATAATTCACATGTTTGTTTGCAATCCTTGAAAAGATATATTCCCCTGTCTGGCAGACCTTCCCTGCTGTCCCACAGCCGGTAAGAAACACGCCAAATGCCTTGTTTATTTCCCTGGAAACCGTTTTTATTTCCTTTTCGTCCTGGTTGATTGCGCGCATTATGGTCTCTTTCTGCTCCATTATTTCCTTAATCATGTAATGCTTGTGTTTCCCTTTCTTCGCCTGCGTTGCATCCCAGTCTATGGTGATAATCCTTTTTTTGATTCTTTCTCCGTCAGCTATCCTGGTGAACTTCATCCCGTCTTTCACAACAACCATTTCTCCGTCATCTAGGTACATCACCTTCCTTGTGTAATCAAGGAACGCAGGAACATCCGAAGCCACAAAATACTCTCCCTTGCCTACACCAAGGATTAGCGGAGAACCTGTCCTTGCAGCCACTATGCCAGGGAAATGCCTTTCCGCGACAATTATTGCGGACCTTCCCTTAACCATGTTCATTGCCTTTCTGACAGATTCCTCAAGATCCAGACCAGAACGAAGTTTCTCCTCAATCAGATGTGCCATAACCTCTGTATCAGTCTCGCTCCTGAACTTGTGGCCTTTCCTTTTCAAAGCCCTTTTCAGTTCAGAAAAATTCTCTATTATCCCATTGTGTATGACAGCAATGTCCCCTTTGCAGTCAGTATGCGGGTGGGAATTTATTCTGGAAACCTTTCCGTGGGTTGCCCATCTCGTATGTCCAAAGCCAATCTCCCCCGGGAGATCCGCCAAGTGTATTTTCCTTTCCACATCCTCTATCTTGCCCCTGTCTTTCCTTATCCATATCTTGCCGTTGTGAACTGTAGCGACCCCGCAGCTGTCATACCCTCTGTACTCAAGCCTTTTCAGTGAAGCGACAATCAGTGGAGCAGCGTCTCTTTTGCCTACATATCCCACTATCCCGCACATGAAAAGTAATTTCTCTCTGTGTATTTAAAAACTTATCCAGATTTTTGTCCAAATTTCACCCAGAATCAGGTATTCACTCAAAAACCAGAGCGCTCACACCCTTTCTGTACGACTGAACATTTTTCGAGAGCTCGTCCATGCCGTTCTTGAGAACCTCAAACCGTTTCTCGTAGTTGTCAATGAGATCATTTATGAAGTTCGTTATGTGCTCCCTGAATTTTTTCATTTCTTCAACGTTCTCAACCAGGGATTTGTTTGTTCTTTCCTCACTCTCCCTGAGATGTTCAAGTATGTTATCGTTCGCATCCTTGAGCTTTTCAATCACCGCCTCCTCAAAGTAGCGATGTTTTTTGTCGAGTGCCTCTATCTTTTCATCCACTTCTCCTTTGAGAACCTCACCACTTTTCACAACATCGATCCTTGCCTGCTCAAGATCATTCATGCTCTTCTCGATCTTACCCTCTATTTTCAGCAGTCCTTCTTCTATCTCCTTGGAAATATCTTCCCTTACTTCGAGTTCCAAATCCTCCTTCAGTTTGTCAAATTTTTTCGCGTGTGAGGACAGAATTTTTATTTTTTCATCTACCTGTGATTTGACTATCAGGAATTCGTCCATCATCTCCTTAAACTCCTTTTTCTTCTCCCTTTCTTTCCTTTCCACTTCCCCTTTCACCTTCTCTATCATTTTCATGAGATCCTTTTTGAAGGTCTCGAGCCTCTCGTAGAAGCTGTCCTTCACGTTCTCCATGTCCCGTATCCTACCGTCAAGTTCGCTGTCCTTCTCTCTCAGCTTTTCGAGTTCTGCTTCCATCTCCTTGAAATCAGAAATTATCTTGTTAAAATCCTTGAAAAGGTTTTCCCTCTCCATACTTATCTGGCTCATCTCGATGACGAGCTTCTTCTCCAGTTCATCGAGATCATCTTTCTGCTTATCGAATGCCTTTCCAAAATCTTTTATCTTCTCCCTTATTTCATCCTCTATGACGGAGAGTTTCCTGTCCGTGGAGTCCATTCGTTTTTCCACGGATTCAACCCTGCTTAAAATCCCTTCCCTGAACACGGGCTGTCTGTTCTTTAAATTTGTAAGTGACTTGTTCAGGGCTTTCACGGACATTTTCAGCTCGGAAAACATCTTGTCATTTTTCCCCTCCTTTTTCATCAGTTCTTTCATCAGATCCATTAGTTTGTCTATCTTCTCCGAGTTATTTTCAACATTTTTTTTCAACCCTTCCAGAAGATAACCATACTTGCTTTTCCACCCTTCCTTTTCTTCCTTGAGTTCTTTTATTCTCTTCTCAAGTTTTCCGAATTTATTCATCAATCTTCAGCCTCTTCTATCAGTTTATCCAGTTCTTCAACGCTTTCTTTCTTGATGGTCTTTATTCTTTTCGACAGCGATTCCACTCTGCCTTCGAGGTTTTTTAACCTCTCTCTGAGGTCTTTTTTCATTCCATCGAGTTTATCTTCATTGACAGCGCCCATTTTGGCAATGGCATTCATCTCGCTTTCCATTTTCGACAGGCTCTCTTCTAGCCTCTTCACAGCAACTTCCGAAGAAGCGAGTCTGCTATCGAAACTTTTCTTGAAATCCTGCTTGAATTTGTCAAGCTGGGTGAACTGCTCTGTTAGCTGTTTCATTCTCTCCTCCATGCGTGCCCTTATGCCAAAGAACTCCTTTACAGTTCTGTTCAGTTCATCCTTTCTTATCGCATCACCCTTTCGCATTTCCACTCTGAGGGCACTGACAGTCTTGTCGACATTATCTTTCATGTTATTCAGGCTGTTCACAATCCCTTGAATCTTCTCATCGATTTCCTCCTCAACCTCAGAAATATCCTTTCCCAGTTTCTCTTCCTTCTTCTCGCTCAGTTTGTCAACATCCTCCCTGAGAGAGGCCAGCGCGTTATGAAACTCCCTGCTCGCTTCAGACATGGACTTTTCCAGCAGCCTCACCTTCTCTTCCATTTCCTTCCCGCCAACCTTGACAGATTCTATCTTCAAGACTTTCTCTTTGAGCCCGTCCAATGATTCCTTCACTTCTTTTAGATTTTCATTCACGCTCTTCGAGTCGGCCTTGATGCCCTCCAGTTTGAGAACCATATCACCAATTTCCTTCACATCTGAGGTCAAGGCTTCGATTTTCTTGTTAATTCCTTCTTCCACCTCTGATATGCTTTTCCCAAGTTTCTCTCCCTTCTTCTCGCTCAGCTTGTCAACATCCTCCCTGAGTGCATCGAGGTTGTGCCAGAAACCCTCTTTCATTTTACCTATGCCTTCATTAAAGCTGTCTTTCATCTTGTTTATCGCTTTCTCGATGTTCTTTATCTTTTCTTCCACTACCTTCGAGTCGCTCTTCGAGGATTTAAGGGAAAACACAACATCACTCAGTTCCTTTATATTCAGCCTGATGTCGGCGATTTTCTTGTTAATTCCTTCTTCAACCTCTGATATGCTTTTCCCCAGTTTCTCTTCCTTCTTCTCGCTCAGTTTGTCAACATCCTCCCTGAGAGAGGCCAGCGCGTTATGAAACTCCCTGCTCGCTTCAGACATGGACTTTTCCAGCAGCCTCACCTTCTCTTCCATTTCCTTCCCGCCAACCTTGGCGGATTCTATCTTAGATACCTTCTCGGCTAGTTTGCCAAATTTCTTCCCAAGATCCTTGGAAGTTACGCTGAAGCTCTTTTCCATCTCCTTTATCCTCCCATTGAGACTTTCTTCAACCTCTGATATATCCTTCCCCAGTTTCTCTTCCTTCTTCTCGCTCAGTTTGTCAAGCTCCTCTCCCAGTGCATCAAGATTCTTTCCAAACACCTCTTTAACAGAAGCGATAGACTCCTCAAGATCCACCTTCAAATCATTTATAGAGCCCCCAACTTCTTCCATACGCTCGTTCACGGTTTTTGAATCGGCCTTTGCAGCTTCAAGCCTGACGAGAGAATCATTAACAGCCTTAATTTGCCTAGATAAAGTTTTCACAACTCCCTCAACATCCGCCTGCCTTTTTTCGAGATTCAATACTCCTGTTTTCAGGGAGTTCAAAAGATTATTGAAACTTCTGATTTTTTCAAGGCCTTCGCTGACGGATTTTTCATACCCCAAGATTTTGCCGTAGAGGGAATCAAATTTGTCCAGTTTTTTCTTGACAGGCTTTATCTGGGTTTCCACGAGGTCAAGTATCCTTTTGCCCGCATTGGAATAAGCGATGGAGGCCTCCTTAAGTTTTTCCGTAAGATACGTGTTTTTTTCCAGAAGAAATGCCTTCTCGCTCCTGAGCTTATTGATGCTCTTTTTTTTCGCCTCGCTCTCCTCCTTGAGCTTTCTCACCCTCTTCCCAAGCTCTTCCATCTCTTTCATTTATCCCCTCAACTCCCTCAGAAGTGAATTGACCCTTTCTTTCTGTTTCCTGACTGTTTCCTCAAGTTTTTTCCTGTCCAGCAGACTCTGCTCAACAACATTATCAAACTGCGCCCTCATGTTTGCAAGCTCCTTTTCCAGTTTTTCAACTCTTTTTCCCACCTTTTCCTGCGAGGTCCTGACTTCTCTGAGTCTATTGAATTTCTCGTTGAGACCTTCGATGGATTTTCTGGCAGATGAAATCCTTTCAGCCAGATGTTTGATGCCTTCATTCATCCTTTCAGACTTGTCCGAGAAGGATTTCATAAATTCCTCCACATTCATCATGGCCTTCTGGAGTCTGGAAACATCCTGCGTATAGGATTCGAGAGAACCGAGTCTCTTGGACAGGTCTTTACTGTCCGCTTTCGTATCTTTCAGGTCAGTTTTTAGTTTCCCTTGCCTTTCCTTGAACTTTTCAAGAGCATCAGCAAACCTCCCCAGGTCATTCCTGAAACTCTCCAATTCCGGTTTGACTGTATTCTCCAGCTGCGATTTTTCATTTTTAAGGTCCTCTATCCCGTCCTCAAACAGGCTCCTGTTGCCCTCTATCTTCTTTTCCATAACGAGTACAGTATCCCTTAACTTACTCTGCGAAGATATACTATCTCCCAGCGTCTTTTCTATCTGGTCTATCCTCTTTAGGAATTCTTTCTGTTCACCTAACTGGTCATCCAGTGTTTCAAGTTTGTCATCAAGTTCGCTTATCTTTCTTTCCAAGAGTCCCTTCACATCGTCAATCTGTTTTGTTTTCTCATCCAGCGTGTCTATACTCTTCTTTATCTCCCCGAGTGAGCCAATGATCCTGAAAAGCTCCTTGTTTTCACTCCTTATCTCTTTTACTTCCTCACTTATGTTTGACTGCGCCTCCTTGAGCTTTTCCATCCTGCCTTCAAATTTTTCAAGCTCCCCTTTGAACATCTTCATGCTCGGGTTGATAACATCAGCGAACTGGGAAAAATCTGACCGTAGCTCCTCCATTTTTTCATCGAGGGTTTCTATCGCCTTCGAGACCCTGCCCTCGATTTCTGACAGCTTGGGTTTTGAGAAATCGTTGAACTTTTTCTCTATGCTCTTTTCTACACGAAGGTTAATGTTCTCCTGGAAATCCTGAACCCTTGCAAGAACATTTTCAAATTCGTCCAGTTTTCCCCTCATCATATCAAGCGTTGGATTAATCACGTTTTCAAACTGTGTTATTCTTGAAGAAATCGTAGTCATTTCGTCCTTGACAACATTCAATTCCTTGCCTGTCCTGTCTTCAACTTCGGAGAGCCTGGTTTCCGCCAGGTCTTTGAAAAGTTTGTTAACGGTGTCCTCAACAACGCTCGAAAACTCCTTCTTAAATGCCTTCATCTTGTCAGAAATTTCATCCGTCTTCCCTCTGAGTTTTAATTCCAGATCTGCAATTCTCTCCAGAATTTTCGCTTCCCTATCTTTCAGCTCCTGCCTTGTTTTGTCCCGGTCCGATTGGAGACCAGATATGTAGTCACCGAACTTGTAGAGCGTCTTGATTTCCCCCTTGAAATAACTTAGCTCGTTGTAAACCCTCTTTATCCTTTCGTTTAACTTTGCAGCCTCATCCTTGAGCTTCTTTATATCATCCGTTACAGGGGAGAGTTCCTTCGTTAAACTCTTGCTTATTTCTTGCGGTATTACCTGGTCGGATAACTCCTCTGTGGAAATTATGAGCTTCTTCAGTCTTTCGATGTTCTCCGGACCCAGCTTTTCAACAAGTGTCTGAACCCTCTCCTCCAGAGAAGGCAGTTTTTCTATGCGCTTCATTTGCTCCTTTATCCTTTCGAATTTTGTTTCGCTTTCATCCCTTGTCTCCACAAGCATCTTTTCTAGGTCCTTCACCTCCTTCTTGACCCCTTCCAGCTCGCTCTGGAGTTCAACATTCCCTCCGAAGGCGGCCAGCCCCTTGGAAACTTCACCTCCTTTTCCGGGAGGAGGAGCTGTGACCTTCTCGGTGAGCTTCTTTATGCTATCCTCAATGGCAGATATCTTGCTTGTCGTTTCGCTCTGCAACTTGTCAAGCAGATCCCTCGCCTTCTTGTCCTCTCCTGCCCTGCCGGCCTTCTCCATCTTTGTTCCTATGGCAGCCAGATTGTCGCTAAGGGTCTTCATCTGTGCCTGGAATTGCTCCGTTATCCTTTTCTCCAGTTCCCTGAGTTTGGGTTCCACAGGTTCCTGGGGTGGGGATTTGTCTTCCTTTGAAGAAACACTCTCTATTATTTCTGCAAGACTCTTGTTCTTCTCTTCGGTCTCTACCTTCTCCTTCTCGAGTTCTGCGGCCCTTCTTTTTTCCTCTTCGAGCTGTTTTTTAAGGATTTCAAGTTTGGATTCATCATTTTCTGTTTTACCTATGTCCACTGTTTCCTTCCCAGAATCATTCACCTTTTCATTGCCTTTGTCAAGGTCTTTCATACCTTCTAATCCTTTAGCGACTTCCTTATCCCTTTTTTTTTCAACCATGCAATCACCCAACCCTTAACAAACAATCCTTTGAATTTCAGTCGATAAGATTATTCATTTGAGATGGCTTCAGCAAGCCTCTTTATATTTTTTTCCTGTTCCCGCATTCTGTCTTCCATGTCCGCAATTCTCGTTTCAACATCATTCAACCTCGAGCTAAATCTTAGCTCTTGCTTTGTTTTTTCATCAATATCTTTAAATTCTGGTATAAAGGTACTATTTACTCCCTCCCCCATTTTATATTTAATTTTATAAATACGGTACAATAAAAAACAAATTATAAGTACCAACAGCAAAATTACAACTGAAAATACCAACTCCGACATAACTATTATTTTGATTTTCTTATTGAAATATGTTTATTCCTTAGGTCCAAATCCGAAAAATTTCAGAATCCCGGAGAAAACGTTAGGCGGAGCGTACTCCTTGCCTATCAGCTTCGCCGCAAGCTTCTTCATTTCAACGCTCGCAGGGGAGCTGGAAGAGTAAAGGAAAACAGGGACCTTCAGGGCTAGGCTCTTCAGGACATTCTTGTCCATGGGTATTCTGGATATTACAGGGATCTCCGCTATCTGTTCCACTTCTTCTGAATTAAGTTCGTACTTCTCCTTCCCTATCATGTTGAGCACAACACCCAAAGGCTTTATTCCCATTTCGTTGGCGATTTGGTGGCACTTCATGATATCCATTGTGGAGGGGACAAAGGGGGTGTTTATGAAAATGACCTCATCCGATGCCTGCAGGGTGGCCATTGCCTCCCTGCCTAGGCCCGGTGCCGAATCCAGAAGTATGATATCGGTCTTGCCAAACAAAGTTTTCAGGGAATGCTTCAGTTTTGATATGTCTGCCCCTTTCATATCACCCAGAGAAAGGGAAGCAGGTATTACCCTCAGACCGCTTACATGGTATTCATACATGGCATCCTCTATCTTCGCTTCTCCCTTTAGAACTTGGTTGAGGGTAACAGGGCAGTAATACATCCCGAGATACAGGCCTAAATGAGATGTGGTTATGTTGCAATCCACTATGACTACATCCTTCTTGTAGTCGGAGGCGAGTATGATCCCTAGGTTGGCAACTATGGTTGTTTTTCCAACGCCCCCCTTACCTGAAATCACCCCGATAATTCTTGTCATCCGAAACTCCCAACGTTTAAATTTTATTATCCATCATTAAATAAATTCCCTACCATTTTAACGTGCACAGTATTCCGGACATCTCATCCTCATTTTTTACGAGCACGGGGAAATCTGCAATTTTCCCGAGTTGTGTGTTCAATTGGTATATGTAATTCAAAAGATCCCTTTCACTCGACACCGAGATAAGGGTTGATATTATCCTGGAAACGATATCTGCCTTGTATTTCTTGCAAAAGACTATCATGTTTGAAAATAGAACATAAAGAAAAACATCCATGAAAATGTTCGATCCATATCTGCCTATCATCTCCCTGTCATTTTTGTAGAGCAGTTTCAGGTTTTTGAGGGAAAACAAAACAGGATGATATTTCTCTATGAAATTCTGGACACTTTCCCACTTGCTGATTACGAGCGAATCCGGGTACCACGCAGTTTCTGAACTTTCTCCCCTGTGTTCCCCCCTTATGTAATCCGGTATCCACCCGAACAGGGGCCTCAGCCTTTTTCCCTCCTTTACGATGTAATTTTCCCTTAACATACATTTGAAGAGCGGTTCCCCCAGGCCTGATTCCGCGTGATACAGATAGTTGGTTTTCACTCCCCATTCCGTCTGCATCCTGAAAAGTGATACCCCTTTCTGGTTGCTTGCTGCATTTAACCATATAAGCCAGAAATTCTTGTAGTCAGTAAGCTTCTTTTTTCTGTTCATGATTTTACCAATGTACTATGGCCTTCGGCTTTAAACGCCGGATTCCTTCGCAAAGACGTCTGAACTGTTTCTTGAACTGGCCGGTTTCAAAGGAAAATTTTTATATAAATATAATAGTATGAATATATAAATTTCTAACTAATCCCCGAAAGCCGTTTCTCAAGTGACGCGAGTTTTTCCTCGTTCCTTGCCTTCAGGCCCTGGTATGCCCTTTCTGATATCATGCCTTCCTTGAATTCCCTTTCCAGAAGATTCAGAACCCTTTTGACCCTTGCGATTTCCCTTTCCATGCTCTCTCTTTCCTCCATCTTTTCGACGACCACAGTGGTCGGTTTCATGTGCGGCAGCTGAACCTTGAATATGTTCTCTATACTTCCTTTCACCTTCTTCACAAAGAATATCAACACGATTATGATTGCAATCAATACCACCAGAACAATTATCAGCCACAGGGGTATGAATGTAACAAGGGGCTGTATGAAGGGAGCTTTCGAAAGCAAGTACTTCGCTCTGTCCAGAAGGTTCCACCCAACATACACTGCGCTCAGTGCATCATCATACATCTTCTTGTTAAGGTAATCTTTCGCTTCCCCTACCCTTTCCTTTATCTGACCCACCAATGGTTCAACTTCGCTCACGTCCTTTCCCACGCTCTTCGCATCCTCAACATCCATCTCGAAATCCCTCAGCGCCTTCTCCAGCCTCTCTATCTCCCACCTTACCAGGTCTTCCCTGGACGTGAAAACCACTATCTTGAACATCTTTTCATCGCTCGTTTTGTTGTTTTCGGCAACACCTTCTGCCACAAGGGTTCCGAAGTATTCCTTGGGTTCAGCGATGCTCGGCATGCTCAGCTTCATTGTGAAAAGCGAAGAGTTGCCGGGAGGGAGGGAATCGACAACTTTGGGCGTTATCTCTATCCATGGTGTTGGGATGCCAATCACATTCAAGGTCACGTTGTACAAATCCAATCCACCCGTGTTCTCCACCTCAACGGTCGGGTATTTTGTTGCTCCTGTTTCTATTCCTATTTCCTGCAGGTACTTCGTTATCTCTATCTTCGGGATTTTTTCAGCTGGCTTCTTCTCGGGAGCGGCGGCAGGTGGTGCTCCTTCCCCTGGCCCGGGCGGTCCGGGAGGAGCGGGAGGACCTCTTGCCACAACATTAAAACTTGCATTACCGGAGGCAGTAGCACTCGGCAGAGAAGTATCCCACGTAACCAGTGCTATGACATAGTATTTACCCAATGGCTGGGTCGGTTCTATGTAAAGGTTCCTGACGAATGTCCTGTTGGAGTGCGCATACACATTCACGTCCTCTGGTCCTCCGTACGACCATGTCTGGTTCTGGCCATATATCCAGTATTCGAGCTTGACATCCAGATGGGAAACATCCCCCCTGTTCTCCACATATATCTCGAAATCTATGAAATCGTCCTGGTAGGCCTGACCCTCGAGAAGGTTCACAGACACGTCGTAAGGACCTCCCTTGGATATTCTGAAGGCCTCCATGTCCCACCCTGGTTTTCCGTTAATCTTCACTTCAAGCTTCGCGACGTATGTCCCTGTTGCTGTCGTATTTTCGTTGATTATTTCTGACTGGTACGTGTAGAAGCCGGGAGCAGTCTCTGTGAAATCGCTTTTGTTTAAATGTCCCCACGGGCGAGTGACCTCCTGTATTCCGTAGATGGAATCAGTGTAATATACCGTGACATTTATGGAATCCGGTTCTGCAGGGATGCCGCTATCGAGGACGGAAACGCTTATGGGAATCGAACTCCCGATGAGCGATGGGTCAGGGATAGCGATCCTTGCCGTTATTTCACTCTCTTTTCTTACCTCGAACTGGTATGATGTGGAATTTTGGAGGGTTATGTTCACGTTGCCATCGTAATAAGAATAGTTGCAGTACAGTGTGTAGTTGCCGGTGTTGTTGTAGGGGATTGTGAATTTCGATCTCGCGTGACCCTGGGGATTTGTCGTGAGGAACGTGTACGGTTTCTCGAAAAGATAGTTGCTCTCTATGCCGTTCGGGTCCTCCAAGCTGAGATTAAGGCTAATGTCCTTTACGCCGCTCCCCAGGAATTCGTGCCCGAACACGTCAACATCCCCGAAGGGCATGCCCTCGTAATAAATCTGGCTCAGCGTTTCTGGTTCTACATACAGTTTATAATAAACATATAAATCGGATGTCCCTGTCCCGTTGCTGCCCTTCTGGTCGAATGCCATGACACTGACGTTGTAAAGGCCATAAAGGGACGAGTTTCCCCATAATCCGTGGTCTGCATCGTAAGGGAAATATATCTCATACTTGTACACGTTCCCTATGCTGCCAAAGGGGTCCATCTCTGCCGTATAATTTGAACCGTCCGGCCCTGTTATGTTTATTGAAGCATTCTGAATGGGATTGAAACCGCTCAGGTCCGTTACGTTGGCAAATATGCGTATGCCGGTGTTTTGTTCTGTCACGTTCGGGAATATCCCTATCTCCACTACGGGCTTGACGAACGGATTGAGCACGACCTTCAGGAGCTCGTAGTCCGGGTTCGACCCTGCCTGCAAAGCATCTATTATATAGGTGGTGTTGTGGTAGTTTACAGGGGCTCCGCTCGTGTTGTAAAGAACCGAAAACTTGTGATAACACTGCTTGTTTATGGCGAAGTTGGTCTCATTGGTCCATGTGTAATTGACAGGGCTGGACTCGGATGTTTGCGGGGTTATGTTAAAACCGAGCTGAACGTTTCCCGTGTTGTTTATTGTGACGTTTTGCGAACACGCAAAACCATATTCAGGTGTCATGGGCCTTTCGCAGTACGTAGGTTCTATGGTCCATGTTCTGCTGGTTGGAACGGTTATCTGTATGCTCAGATTTTCCCAACCTGCATTAAAGGTGGTTATGTTCAGCGTTCCGTTGTATACGCCTGGGTCATAACCCAGAGGGACAGAAACGTTGACTACCACTATCTGAATCCTGCCTGCAGACACGTTGGTGATATTCGGCGGGTTGAAATCAAGAGGGACGAATGTGAAGTTGAAATCATCCAGGCCCGTTATTTCAGAGCTCAGGTTTATCACCTTATCGTTACCTGAGGAGTTCAGGGTGAAGTTTCCGAGCACGACGTTTGTCCCGTGTGTTACGTTGCTCGTCATGTTGTCTTCCGGTATCTGGAGGATAACATTTGATTCGACAGTTATGTTAAGCTGGGTGACGTTGCTGCTCGTACCCATTTCCGGGTTCTCCCACTGGACGCTTACATTGACAGAATAGTTTCCTGGAAGTGTCCCGTTCATAACAGTTATCAGGAAATACCTCACACATGATTCCCCGGCCTCCACGTTACCGCAGGATTCCTGTGAAACATTGGATGTTATGTTGGCGGGCAGGTCAAGGTTAATGCTTGCGTTGTGAGCGACTCCTGTCTCTATGTTGGTTGCGTTCACGAACAGTGGGATGCTCTGGTTTACGTACCATGTTATATTCTCCGCGGTGAAGTTGTCGGGGTTGATAACAATGCTCATGTTGGTGCCGGAAACGGACACCTCGATTGTTATGTTCCTCCACCCGTCATTATCGCTTGTTATGTTCAGCGTTCCGTTGTAAGTCCCTGCCAGCACAGCGGAGGAAACAGTCAGGTTTATCTGTACTTCTTTCAGCTCCCCTGCCGAAAGCGCGGACACGTTCGGGGGGATGAATTCAAAAGTGAAATTCCCGTCAAAGCCCGTTACGTTGAATGTTATATTTTCAACAGGTGCGTTGCCGCTCGAATTCAGGGTGAAATTTCCTATGTTCTTCTCCTTCTCTTTCGCCACGATACTCGATATCTTGTTGTCTGGGATAGGGACTACGTCCAGCATGTAATTCGGGAGAACCGTTACGTTAACAGTGGTCGTATTTTTGTCATACGAACCGATCGAGTTCCTCCACTCAACGCTCACGTTGAATGTGTAGTTTCCCGGAGGTGTTCCGTTCAGGACGATTATGGAAAACGATTTGTTGCACGATTTGCCTATGTAAACAGGGCCGCAGCTTTCGGACGTTGTGTTTGCCGTTATGTTCTGCGGAAGGCCAAGCGTTATGTTCGTATAGTAGGCGGAACCGTTCTCAAGGTTTGTTGCATTGGCAGTAATCGTAAAACTCTGGTTGTCATACCATGTTATGCTGTCATAAGTAAGCAACGTTGGCTCGGCAACGATGCTGAGGTTTGTCGTATAACCTTCGACGGTGAACTGGTCCGTGTCAAACCCCGTATTGTTATGCCTGGTTGCGTTGCATACAATGCCGTATGTTCTGTAGTCCGATGGCGCCTGGAACTGCATGAAATATGTTCCGTTAAGGTAATCAGTAAAGTTGGTAAAAGTTATTTTCGTTGAGTCGTACGAACAGTTTATTGTGGCATTCGCTATCCAAACGTCCTGCCTGTAGTTTTTGACTTCGATGGTCATGTTGATGATTCTGTTTGGAAAGCCCGTTTTGTTTTTCATGGATGTTATGTTGACGAAGTACTCGTCGGTGACGTTGAATGTGAAAAAGCTTTTGTTCAGAATATACCATGTGTCATTGAATGTCCATAACGTGATATTCCAAACGCCGGTGGATGCATTCTCCTCGAGAAAGTAGGAGTTGTTGTAGACATTGTCACCATCCTCATCATAGAGTGTTATGTTTACATCGTCATTTGGACTGGTAGTTCCCATGTCCAAGGTGGCGTTAATCCTTTTCGAAATATTGTAGTAATCGGTCGTCACATTCGCCTTTATCACCACGGTCTCATTCCTGTTGAATACACTTACGTTAACATCCGAGATGTTATACGTCCTCCCTTCCGTGATAGTTTGCCACGCTTCAAGTGGATGTCTGGTTATATTGACGTTATCCAGAAGTCCGTACTTCAGATTCTTTATCTGGTTGTCATCAGCGCCTGTTCCATTGAAAAGTACGACAGAAACCTGTCTTATGGATTCTCCGAGCGTTATGTTCGTGGAGTTAAGGGTTATGCCTATCTTCCCTGTATTATCAACATCATTAGATGCAAAAAAGTTCGAGGTTCCTTCCTCCTCCAGATTTATTATACCTGTTGACCAAGTCCCTCCTGTTTCTCCTGCCCAAGCCCAAGAACCGGGGTCAGTTGCATTCGTCTTGTTTGGATAGTTTGGATAGCTGGGGCCGTAGGTGAAGGTCGTGCTCACATTAATTCCAGGTACAGATGCAAAGGTTGAATTCCTGGTTATGTTGGAAGTTGCGTTGTTCTTGTATATCTGCTCTATTTTTACAAACGTATTGTTTGTATAGAATATATATCTCTTGGTCATAAAACCCTCACCGGTTTTGTTGTCGGCCAAGCCCCATAACGTTTCCTCACCTTTTTGCTCAACCACTATCCTGACAGGACCGACATGCTTGAAAGTGAAGTTTTTTCTGAAATCGAAGCCGAAATCCTGCGTTCCGTTCGAATACTTGGTGTATTCAGCTGTTCTGTTCTGAGAGTCCGGTTCTAGTATCTCGTTTGACGAGCCAAGGTCTACTGCACGGTAAAAACCCGAAGTATTCTCCGCCCTCTCCGTGTCAATAAACCATGCCATTATAGAGTTGTTTACGTTGAATTCTTCCATGCCGGGGGTGTTGTTGTAAGCGAAATCGCTCTGATAGTCCGTTTCCCCTTTCCCCCCATTTTCAAGTATATCGAAGTAAACGTAGAAATACCTCACCGTGTTGGCCGGGTTTGTCCCGTTGAGAATAAAAGACAGCGTGCCTATTGCGTTGCTTGTGGTGTTATAAATTTCGTAAGGATCGAACTGGCTTTTCATCTCCCAAAGGACAGAACCGGTTGAGTTATACTCAACAACACGCGTTGAATTTATATCAAAAGTCCCTGTAACATTCTTCTCCCTTAATATATCCGTGAAATTAACCTCGTATTCAACCGGCCAGTTTATCCTGTCTGTTTTACTGTTCGGGCTGTAGAATTCGCTCATGTTTACGTCAAGCCTGAACCTGTAGTGCCATTTCTCTCCCCACCACTCATCATCATAGCTTTGCGAAGATATGTTTAAGATACCGAGGGCTACGATAACTAAAACTATGCAAACCAAAACGAATTTCCTGTAACGAATGTTTTTCACCCTTTACCGGATAAAATCATTTTTTTCGTTTTTTCGTAAGCATCCTTGCTTATGAACCCCTTCTTGAACGTGTCCTCCAGATCCTTCAGCAATGCCTCCTGCCTTTCTTTCTTGGTTTTTTCGGATGTTGGCGGAGGAACTTTTATTTCGGGCTTCTCTCCCGCTTCTTTGGTTATTCCGGAAGTCTCAGAGGGCGGTTTCATCTGCCCTGCCGGAGCAGAAGCCTGACCTGTTTCTGCTTCCTTTATTTTTCTTTCAATCCCATCCAGTTTGTCCATGTTTGCCTTTTTCGCAGTTTCGTATTCTTCCTTGGAAATTCTCTTGCTTCTATATTCATCTTCGAGTGTCTGCAGTAACATCTTTATTTCTTCTTTCTGTATCTGCAGCTCATCCACGTCTGCTCCACCGCTTGCAGGCGAGCCAGCGGACGCCTGAATGCTCTGTCTGAATGCCTCAAGGTCATCCCTTGTGACAAACTTAGAAAGCTTTGTATTCATCTCGTCAACATTCCTCATCAGCTCGTTTACCAGATCCTCCATGCGATCCTGCTTCGTCCTGTAGAGCAGGAATTCCTCCATCCTTTCACTCAGTTCAACATAAATTGACTGGATGCGGTCTGCAGACTTCTCCATGTTATCCCTCAGCGTCTGCATTTCCTGAAGTGTCTGGTTGACGGTGTTGCTGACCTTTACAACATTTTCCAGGCTGCCCAGGTTGGCAAGGACATTCCTTAACCTCCTCATGGTCTCGTTGAGGGTTTCGATCGTTCTGGCCATCTTCTCGATTTTTATTCCCTGTTCCGAAACAATTTTATCCCTTCTTTTCATCTCCACTGCGATTTTTTCAGGCTCGACGTGGGAAACAGCATCCAGGAGCTTGCTCACCTTAACTTCTTGGTCCTTGAGGGCAGCTTCCCTCTGATACACGATAGACCTCAGCTCTGCCACGCTGTCCGTTACCCTCTGTATCTTCTCGTCAAAGACGTTCCTCCCTTCTTTTATGGTTTCAACAACGGCCTTGAGCTTTTCCGTGTCAACCTCGAGCCTGTCGAGTTTGACCCTTATGTCTTTCAGTTCCTTGCCGCTCTCCTCCACCTTTGCAGCCTCTATGACATCCCTCACGCTTTCTGATATTTTGGTTTCCATGTCCTTCATAATATTTTTGATATCCTCTCCTCTTTCCACCGCTTTTGCGGCTTTTGCCACGGGCTTTTTGACCTCCTTCACGACTTTTTTAACAACTTCAGCCGGTCTCTTTGTGTAAGCCGGCGGTGTCACTGGTGCAGAAATCACAGGCGCGGGTGCAGGAGCAGGTGCTCTGGGCTTCGTTTTTTCTTCAGTTCCGCTTGCTCTGAGTTTTTCAATTTTTTTGTTTATTTCAGCCAACTTTTCTTCATTTTTTTCTTTGACATGCTCATAATCTTCATCTGTAATCGCGGCCTCATTATAAGAATCTTCAAGAGAACTCAGAAGGGTTTCTATCTCTTCTTTCTGATGGAGCAGATGTTCCAGACTTTCCTTTGGCGTCATGCCCTTTGGAGATTTTCTTCTGGTTTTGTGAACCCTTTTCTTAGAAACACGTTTGCTCTTCGACTTGCCCCCAGCCATACATTAATTAATTACTGACTCTAAAATAAATAGATGTAGACTTCGTCTACTTCTTCATCCTCGCCTTCAACGATTCCACATAACTCTCAGCCATCGTGAACATTCCCTGCTTCATTTTTTCCTTCGCTAGGTTAAGTTCGATCTCAAGGTCGCTCGTGTCAATCTTCCTAGCCTTCATTTCATTTATTTGTGTTTCTATTTCCTCTATCCTCTTGCTGACTTCCACATATTTCTCTATTTCCTTGTCCGACAGCCTTCCGGTATCGTGAAGCAGCGGACGGAAGGATATAAAGTAAGGTTTACCCTCGTTATAGGCAGGATTCTGAACAAGCGCGGTCCCAGTCGTGAGCTTCACAACCCTTGAAGCGTACTCAGGTCCATATTTGGTTTTTACCCTTCCTATGTCTCCTTCATACTTCGTCCTCAGCTGTATTTCTGTTGCGATGTTTGCGCGAATCGCGCCCCTGAAATCCATAAGAACCTGGGATATCATGAACACGCCTATTCCCCACTTTCGGAACTCCCTGCAGGCTCTTTCAAGGGCGACATAACCGCCCTTACCCCCGTACTTCGGAAGCAGCCTGTGGACCTCATCGTACACCAGCATCAACTTTATCTCCTTCTCTTCAGGCAGTCCTGCCTTGAAAACAGCACTCACAGTCTTCCTTACGAACTTGTCTATCATGCCCGGGTCAAGTTTGTTCATCACAAATACTGTTATCTCTCCGGGCTTCCTGTACTTTTGTATATTCACCTCCATGTTAGGGTCTGTCACCAGAATGATGTTCACCTTGAACGCTGTTGCGTCCTCCGGACTCAGACCGAACTGCGGGTAAATTTTGAGCATCCTCTTGTCCTTGCACGGCTTCATGAATCCTGTCCACTGCGCGGTCGGGTCGAACACGATAACAGGCACCTTTCTCTTCAGCATTTCCTCTGCCACTATCATTGCAGATACGGATTTACCGGCGCCCGTTGCCCCGGCTGCAAGAGAATGCATCATCAGCGCTTTCGTATCCATATACGCCTTCACGTCAGTTTCTGCTATTTTGCCGACTGGTATTGTGTCCGGCCCGGCCTTTGGAAGCTTTCTGAAGTCTATCGGGAATATGTACCTTCTCGCCTTCTTCTTTTTCTCCTTCCATGCCAGATAGTATCTCCTGCCAAAGTATACGGCTGGGACGAGCAGCATGACGATGGCGTATGTGAGCCAGTTAGTGAAGATCGCGCGAAGGAGGACCAACGGAGCCGGCAGAACAAACACATCAAATGAGTCCACTGCGTAGGCAGACTTCTTTCCGTACCAGTATGTCACGTTAACTTCCACCATGTACCTGTCGTAAGGCGTGTCCTCCGGGATGGGAATGGTCTTTGTGAAACTCTTGACGTTCTCCACTGCGAGGGTCTCGCTGCTCTTTGTTATGAGCTTCTCTGTTTCCAGCCCTCTCACCTCATAGTTGACTACGATGTCCTCGATGGTCGCCGTCGGCCCCATGTTGAGAAGCGTTACCTCGAATTTGAGGTTGCCTCCCGGAGCAACGGTTTTTGTCAGCACCTTGACATTTACGTCAAGCAGGGGTTCCGGCGGAACCTCCACCTTTATGGTAACAGGCGTCACGTGGGTGATGTTCTTGGCCTTTATCTTTGTTACGATATCGCCAGTGTATATACCCGCCTGCGTCGTCGGCAGAGCGTAAAGTTTCACTTTCAGAACACCTGTTGACCTCGGGGCGATCCTCATGATGGGTTTTTCTATCTGTACAAGCTCCCATGCATTGCCCCTCACGCTCGTCTCAGCTTCTACTGTTTCTCCGAGGTTGTTCGTTATGTCTATCGAGTGTATTTCATGTTCTCCCGGACGAAGCGTAACGAATATGAGGGTGGACTTTATCTCGACAGGCACCTGCGGGACCTTGGGTACTGCCGGCGTAGGAGCCGCTCCTGCTCCTCCTGCCCCTCCGCCAGCGCCCGGTGCAGGTCCTGGCGGGGTGGGTGGCTGCGGCTGCGGCGGTTTGCAATCCTCAGGACAGACAGCGCTTGATTCACCAGTTACTTCCGAACAGTTATTGTCACCGCATATGTATTCGGCCAGGACGTACGCACCCGAAATGCTGGTTGAATTAATACTTATTGTGGAATCATTCAGGTTTTTTGTGCTGGGCAATCTTTCCCAGGGGATATCGGTAGAGGAAGATGACACGCATCCACTCATCCTTATCCAGTTGCTGCAGCGGTAAACCCCCAAATTATCCAGTCTGAATCCCGACAGTCTTGAGTAATCCAGGGTAAGCATACCCGTGGTGAAGTTGAAGGCATTGGTTATAGATATCCCCCTGAGCATGGAATCGCTCACAAATATCTTGTTTATCCTACCGAAAGTCACAGGGTCCACCAAATCAACAAGAAGAGGTGTGTTTATAAGTCTCATGGAATCGTTCCACACGCGTATGCCAACATCGAAATTCCTCGCGTCTATGGTCTCATTGTAGTAACCACCGTTGCTCACGTTGCTTGTAATGTTCCTGTACGAAATATTTGTCAGCACCTCCCACAGACTGAAGTCTACCTGAATGGGCGGTCTTGTCGTCTGCTCTTCATCCCTTGCGTAACCCGATAAGAACACACCAGGGAATGCCTCAAACGTTCCGGATGCCGAATCGCAGTTGCTTGATTTGTCGCATGATGTCACGGTCACGTTGTATATCCCTGGCACGCTTACGTTGGTGTAATTGTATTCGTAAATGAAGTTATCTCCTTCCTGATACAGGAAAGTCATGTTGAACTCTTCGGTATGGTTCGCCCTGTATATGCGGACACTCGCGTTCTGAACACCTCCTGGGTCACTTATGTTTGCGCGTATGTTTGCGGTCGAGTACATGGGAACCCTGGAAGGAAGAGTGAGGTGTATGACAGGGGGTTCAGAATCCGTGTATATCACCGCTTTTGACTCGCTGTTGAAGTAGAAAACGCTCTTGTTCGTATAGTTTGCGGAAACGTTAAGGTCGTAACCCCTGGCTATTGCGAAATCAGGGGCGGTGAAGTTCATCAGCCACAGGCTCTCGTTGGAGGAGTATGTTATGTTGGTGAGGTTTATCTCCGTTGTCGTAGTCTCGTTGGAGAGCGTTAGATTCCATATAACCAGACTGTCGTTGGTTACTGGAGTTGTTCCATACGTAAGGTTTACCTTTACCTGTATAGTATCATTCCAGCTGACGTTTATGTGAGGATTCGCCTGCGTGGGCTCGATGATGTCGACAAAGTACGGATGGACCGTGACGTTAATTGCCGTCGAATGTTCCTGTGTTCCCGATCCTATTGTCCAGTTTACGGTTTTCACAAAGCCCGTGTAATAGTTCCACTGGTGGATGACGGGCGCGGTGTAGTTAAGGCCGATGTAACCGTACTCTCCTATATCTATCCCCAGCTCGCTCACGTTCTTTGTAACTATGCCGACTATCCCTCCCTCTATCCCCGTGTCCAGGATGATATACGTGTTGCCCGTATTGCGCGTTGTTATGGTTCCAAGGTAACCTGTCGTTCCCTGGATAACCTCTTTCGTTATGCTTGATGGTTCCTGTGTCCATGTGATGTTTATGGGTATTATAACGCTTATGTTCACGGTGTCGTACGTTCTCCTCCCGCTTGCGTTAACCGTCGCGAAATATATGTCGCTGCGGTAATTGTCCGGTATCGCTATGCTGATGTTTACGTACTGCGTATCATTCACTGGCATGGATGATATGTTCGGCGGGAAGTACGTCACGGTGAAATTCTGGCAGACTTCGCCCTCTGTGCAGTTGAAGGTTATGTTTTCAACCTTGTAGTTCCCCATGGACCTCAGGGTGATGGTGACATTTTCGGCTTCCCCTGAAGGTATTATCACGTTGCTGATGTTATCCTGCACTATGTCCAAAACTGGATTCTCCGTCACATTGATCTGTATCTGCGTGAAGTTGAAACCTGGCGAGCCATTCAGCTCTGTCCAGTTCGCCGTCAGGTTCACATAGTATGTTCCTGGAAGTGTTGAATTGGAAACGGTTATGATGGTCTGGCCGGAGCTTGACTCATTCCTCAGGAGAGTTCCGAATGATAACATGCCCTGCGTGATGGACCAGTTCTGGGGAATGGAAATGGTAAGGTTAACAGCGTACGCCCTGGCGTAACCCGTGTTGCTTATGTTTATCGTCGGGGTAAAGCTTTCGCCGTTGTACATGGTTATGTTGGTCATGTTTATGTTCGTGATGTCTGGTTCTATTTCTATCGTGGTGATTCCTGCTCCTGTGAGGTTTCCGTAAAGGTAGCAGCCTTCTTTATACCTCGTATCGTTAGCGCATATCTGCAGCGTGTGTATTCCCGAGATGTTGGAGGAGTAGTTTACGCTGTAGTACGAATCGTTACTGATCATGTAATCCTTGAACGGGGTCTCGACCTTGACATAGTAATCGAGCCAGCTGTCATAAGCAGACGACAAGCCAGAACCGTTAACATCGAAAACGCTGACATTCACGTACTGGTCCCCAGGGAGCTTGAACGCCGTTCCGTTCAAAACAGCATCAGCCGTTACATTTGTCCCTGGGGAAACGGACTGGTTAACAAATATCTCCTCCCCGTTGACCGTCATGTTTATGTACACTATCGAAGCCTCGTCGTTGTAGAAGGTAACGTTGAATTCCTGCATTTCACCTTCGAAATTAATATCCTCTGTGTGGTTGAACCCTGATTCGTTCCCTATGGAGTGGCGGATGAGTTTGGAAACGGTGGTGTAGTTGATGTCCCCTGGCCTCATCACCCTTATCCATGCCTTGTCAACTACGAAGTTGTCCGTTATCTTTGCGGAGATTGAAACGTTCTCGTATATTATTTCGAATATGTCAGGCGTTACGTTGACATCCTCTATCACAGGCGGAATGTCCGTGACGTTGAGCCAGAAATCAACGTAGTCCTGGTCAGGGTCCGCGGGTAGTGTTGTATTTATTATCCACAGCTTCACGTAGAACATGCCTTCCTGCGCGGCTGGTCCTACCGTGTAATTCACGTATATGTTCTGGGTGTCGCCTTTCTTCACATCCAGTGCAGGTGGCGAGTACTCAACTAGGCCGGTCCCGTTCCCCTGCAATGCTATGTCGAATATCATGTCGATGTTGCCGAT